>ERZ772878.20-NODE-20-length-216096-cov-285.802_pt1 | contig 216096 bp, 180 predicted proteins | sample MGYA00580578_ERZ772878 | MGnify/ENA primary metagenome ERZ772878 (study PRJEB29015, sample SAMEA2737686) | human gut metagenome | biome: human gut; feature: human-associated habitat; material: faeces | place: China | collected 2012 ...
AGTCTTGGCTTAATAAAAAATAGAACTGATTTGTTTTCAGGATTTTGGGAGCGGCCGGTCCTTAGAAAGCAGACATTGCGATTTCAAAAGCCAATGTAATTGGATTTTGAAATCACGATGGATACTTTCTTAGTACCGTTGCCAGCGACAACAAGCGGAAGCGTTCCTGAAAACAAACAGTTCTATTTTTTATATTTCTATATACTATGTTGGCATGCAATACGACATAACCTGCAAAAATCCGTAACACCACCCACCAGCGCAGTTCAAAAGCAAACCTCCCTGTAACCAAATGCGCAGAATTTCATAGAATAATCTGAAAATATTTTATGGAAGAAAATATGTATTGTCAGAATCGAATTAGTTATCGTGTACAGGAAGGAGACTCTCTGTACAAACTTGCAAAACAGTTTCATACAACCGTAACCGAACTTATCCTGCTCAATTCCGGGGTGAACCCATACAATCTTCAGACGGGAATGCGCCTGACGATCTGCCCGGGAGAGGGATATGTGGATGAGAATGAGAGCAAACCATCCGAGGGGAACACAAACAAACCAACTAAGACTCCTGTGGGTGGAATTGTCATTATCCCGGGAACTACGACACAGCCGGGAGGCACAACACGCCCGGGAACTACGGTACAGCCGGGAGGCACAACACGCCCGGGAACTACGACACAGCCGGGAACTGCAACACGCCCGGGAACCACAACGCAGCCGGGAAACAACATGGGCGTGGATCTGCGACAGCGCATGCGCATGGCATGGCTCAATCATATTACACTTGTAAAATTCTATCTCATCAGTTTTTTTGAAAACCTGTCAAGCCAGAATGCGTGGAAAGACGCCGTGTACAAAAATGCAGAGGAGATTCTTGTGATTTTTGCTCAGTATTATCCGGCTTCAGCAATGCAGAGATTCCGCAAACTTTTTATGGAGCATTTGCGTCTGACCGATGAAGTTGCAGCCGGCTTAAAGGCTGATCCGGCTTTTTCGGGAGCAGCTATGGAAAACTGGTATATCAATGCGGAGGAAATCGCATCCTTTTTGAGCAGACAGACACCGGCCTACAACGAGACAGAGTTGAGAAAAATGTTCTACGATCATCTTGATATGGAACGTCAGCAGATGGAAGCATATCTGGACGGCGATTATGAGACAGATATTGAAATTTACTTAAGATCACAGCAGAATATGATCGAGCTCGCCGATTTTCTTACAAGTGGACTTCTTGCGCGGTAAATCGTAACAAGCATATTATTACTTCTGATTTTAAGTGCCATAAACATAAATTATAAGTGGTTGACATAATTCTAAGTAAGAACGCAGAAAAGCCGAAAAACCGCTTTATTTTAAGAAAAATAGTTTGACGAAATTTGCATTTATGATAAGATATAGTCGTTAGTCCTGACCGGGAAAAAGAAAAACTGCAATCAGGAAAGTGACGGCTGGCTGTGATCGGCCGGTGATAATAGAGAAACAGAATCGAAGGAGTTTGAAAAAATGATTAAAGTTGTGAAATTCGGTGGAAGCTCTCTTGCAAGTGCAGAACAGTTTGCAAAGGTTGGTAAGATTATCCATGCAGACAAAGAGAGAAGATATGTAGTGCCTAGTGCACCGGGAAAAAGAAATTCTAAGGACACAAAGGTAACGGATATGCTGTATGCATGTTATGACCTTGTGGAGAAGGATGAAGATTTCCGTGTGATGTTAATGAAAATCAAAGACCGTTATGACACAATTATTAATGGTTTGAATTTAAAACTTTCTTTAGAGGAAGAATTTAAGAAAATCTCCGAGAATTTTAAAAATAAAGCAGGTGTTGATTACGCAGCGTCCCGCGGTGAGTATCTGAATGGTATCATTATGGCAAACTACCTTGGATATGAATTTGTGGATGCGGCAGAAGTGATCTTTTTTGATGAGGATGGCAACTTTATGCCGGAGAAAACAGATAAAGTACTGTCTGAGCGTCTTGCAAAAACAGAGCGTGCGGTCATTCCGGGATTTTACGGCGCCAAAGAGGATGGAACCATCAAAACATTTTCACGTGGAGGTTCTGATATCACAGGATCTATCGTTTCGAGGGCAGTGCGGGCAACCTGTTATGAGAACTGGACCGATGTCTCCGGATTTTTGATCGCAGATCCAAGGATCATCGACAATCCAAAGCCAATCAAGACGATCACTTACCGTGAACTCCGCGAGCTCTCCTACATGGGAGCCGGCGTACTGCATGAGGATGCGGTATTCCCTGTGCGCAAAGCTGGTATACCGATCAATATCCGTAATACGAATGCACCGGAAGATGAGGGAACCTGGATCGTGGAGAGCACCTGCCATCAGTCAAAATATACGATCACCGGTATCGCAGGTAAAAAAGGTTTCGTTTCTGTAAACATTGATAAAGATATGATGAACTCCGAGATTGGATTTGGCAGAAAAGTGTTATCTGCATTTGAAGATAATGGAATTTCATTTGAACATATGCCATCCGGAATTGATACAATGACAATCTTTGTACACCAGCCGGAGTTTGAGGGAAAAGAGCAGGCTGTCATTTCGGCTATCCACAGATATGCGCAGCCGGACAGCATTGAGCTGGAGAGCGATCTTGCACTCATTGCAGTTGTTGGCCGTGGTATGAAATCCACACGCGGAACAGCAGGAAGAATTTTCTCTGCATTGGCACATGCAAACATCAATGTAAAAATGATCGATCAGGGATCATCTGAGTTAAACATCATTATTGGTGTAAGCAACGCAGATTTCGAGAATGCGATCAAGGCGATTTATGATATTTTTGTTATCACACAGTTATAGGATAAATGAAAAAACAAACTACTTTTCGTAAGACAATTGAAAAAGTATGGAAGAATAGGGCTGCAATCGTTATCGCAATTGCAGCCACTGTTTTTATGTGCGGATTGACGGCGCTGGAGTTTGTGGCGCTTCGGATGGAATGGAATCTTCCGGTGCTTGCGTATGTGACAGGTGATTCTGACAGCTATATTTTTGAGGAATACAGAAGTGATGAGATGAAACTGGATGAAAGCACGGAAAACGTAATGTTAGAAGAGGATATGCTGCAAGGCGAAAGTCAGAGCGAAAATTCCGGGAAAGATATCACACAGGGTGAAAGCCAGAGTGAGGATGACATTGTGCCAGGAGAAGGAAAGAACGAGAATGTTCGGCAGGAAGATACAGTGCAGGGCGAAAATCAGCAGGAAAAAGATTCGCAGCAGTCTGCTTCAGATGAAGCGGAATTTCCATATTACATAAAAGTAAATCGCAGACAAAACTGCATTACCGTATATACTTCAGACGAAAACGGCGAATATACGGTTCCGTATAAGGCAATGATCTGTTCCACAGGATTGTACAATGCAACACCGCGCGGCACATTTCATTTATCAACCAAATATCTATGGCGGGAACTGTACGGAAAAGTATATGGTCAGTATGCAACCCGGATCACAGGAGGCGTTTTGTTTCATTCGGTTCCATACTATAAAAAATCAAAAAGTGCTCTGTGCACAGAAAAATATAATAAACTTGGACAGCAGGCATCTATGGGATGTGTGCGGCTTACGGTGGAAGATGCAAAATGGATCGCAGATAACTGTCCATCGGGAACAACCGTGGAAATTTATGAGGATGATGATCCGGGACCACTGGGAAAACCTGAGGCAGCACATATTGATACTGACAGTCCGAATAAAGGCTGGGATCCGACAGATCCGGACGTAGCGAATCCATGGCACCAGCTGTCAGATGATGAATAAAAATAAACATGAAAAAGGCGACATCGAAATTTTTTTTCTTTCAATGCCGCCTTTTAAACTATTTCGTCCATGGGACTATACCTCGCTATTCTTTTTTCTATTGTTCGTTCTGTTTGCCGCTTCATTTTGAAATTTCTAAACAATTTTTCTTATTGCCTATCATTTCTTTTATGAAACTCTCAAACAACTCTTTTGGACTTCTTCGCTTTTCTCTTCAATCTCTGAACCTGTTTTCTTATGACATTTGGAATTGTATCATATAAGAATGTTTCTGATCTGATACTAATTCAGGATTCCTTTCTTAGGATCGTCATGTTTTCATTTCATCTTTTGAAGGTAAAACCGAATGCAATTACTGTTTTGGTGGACTGTACCTCGATTCTTTTAAAATTCTTTTGGGTAAATCGTTATGTTTCTGGTGGTCCGTACCTCCTGTCTTTCATATTCTATTAGGTATTTCGTTACGTTTCTGGTGGACTGTACCTCCTTTATTTTTTTCTCTCTTGTTTTTTGTTAATTTAGTTATAACAGATAAAAGAGAAAATGTCAATAATAAAATTAGAAAAATATAAAATAATTTTTAAAGATAAAAATAATTATATTAATTTTGCAAAATATTCAGAAAATATAAAAAGCATAAAAAATATAAGCAGGAACGAAAAATCCATATGCAGGACAACTTTGCAAAACATCAGATGGGAAGGAACCGGGAAACATTTCTTTCATATAATAAAATGAAGGGAGCGTAGGTGTGAAGGATATGAACGGTCAAACAATACTTCTTATAAGTGATATGCGTCAGGTATATCTGGCAGAAATCCTGACAAAAAAAGGGATGAGTGTGCGCTGCCTGGACATCAGAAACAGTCAGACAGTAGAAGAACAGCTTTTAAAATTAAAAAAATTTCTTGCCGGGGCGGCAATGCTGGTGCTTCCAATCCCGGTAACAAAAGTTCCAGAGCAGGAGCGGCTGAATGAAATTTTAAATAAAAATCTGGCAAATGATACGCTGGTGCTTGGTGGATGTTTTACAGAAGAACAGCGGGAACTTTTGGACAGGAGAGGAATCCGTTACCTTGATTTTATGGAGGATGAAGTGGTGGCACAGGAAAATGCGGTGGCAACGGCAGAGGGTGCGATCGCAGAACTTACCAACCACAGTCCTTATAATATAGAAGGTGCCAAAATTCTGGTGACCGGATACGGAAACTGTGGAAAGGCAATCGCAAAGAAACTCCGGGGACTGGGAGCGAGGGTGACAGTGCTTGCCAGACGCCGCGAGGTAAGAAAGCAGGCAAAAGAAGATGGATTTTATGCAGTTGATTTTGCATTCGGACCGGAGGAGGCAATGGGAGCGGCAATGCTTGTAAATACTGTGCCGGCACCGGTTGTGACGCGGGTGATCATTAAGGAACTTCCGCGTGATGCCTATATTCTGGATATTGCCTCAAAACCTGGCGGAACAGATTTTGCATGTGCAAAAGAGTTTGGCATCCGGGCAGATTTAGTGCTTGGCATTCCGGGAAAATATGCGCCAAAAGAAAGTGCATATATTCTGGAACGGTCCATGGAACGTTTTGCCGCAAAGTAAAAAACATAGACAGATAGATTCGTTTTTACAGAAAATGTGTGACAGAAAATATAGGTAACGAAATGATTCTTGATTTAAATAAAGCAGGAAGGTATGGAAAATGGATTTTTCAAAATGTAATATCGGACTTGGAATCACAGGTTCCTTCTGTATGTTTTCAAGAGCCAGAAAGGAAATAGAAAGGCTGACAGAACTTGGCGCAAATGTGATCCCTATTTTTTCATTTAATGCACAGACCTGTGATACCAGGTTTGGAAGCGCAAAAGATTATGTGGAAGGGATCTGTGATATCACAGGGAATGAGGGAATACGCACTATCTGCGCAGCGGAGCCGATCGGACCGAATAATTTTCTGGATATCATGGTGATCGCACCGTGTACCGGAAATACTGCGGCAAAACTCTGCAACGGGATCACAGATACACCGGTTCTTATGGCAGCCAAGGCACACATGAGAAATGGAAAGCCGCTTGTGATCTCGATTTCCACGAATGATGCACTTGGAGCGAATTTTAAAAATATCGGTATGCTTATGAATACGAAAAATGTGTATTTTGTTCCGTTTGGGCAGGATAACTGTAAGAGTAAGCCAAATTCCCTGGTCGCCAAAATGGAATTGCTGCCGGAGACCATTGAGTATGCATTAAACGGCAGACAGATTCAGCCGGTCATTCAGAATCCGGATTAAACCGGAGTTTAATTTACCGTAGTGTAGCAGATTTTGTGATGCTTTCTCAGGTTGTGAGGGGCAGATATAAGCGTCCTTTCACAAGTCGTGATCTTATAGGTTTATGAAAAGAAAAACGGTACAGACGAAATATGATGTTCCTGCTCGCCGGGCATTCCGCTGGGCTTCTGAGCAAAAATTTTGTGAAGCAGAGGCTTCACGAAATTTTTAGAATCCCAGCTCCATGGCTCACGAAGGAAATCATATTTGTCTGTACCGTTTTTCTTTCATTTACATTACGGATGACTTGTGAGAGGACGTTTATACATGCCCGATTTACGCTGTGAAGCGCACCACAGAAGCTGCAATTTACGTTATGGAACTCACGGTTAGGGGAGGAGTGCCTATATTGGGTTCTACCGCTCGTAATTCGGATTGATGGTTTTTCATTGACACAATTCTAAGATTGCTTTATACTAATCCCACATCAAAGTCGCAGACAAATGACAGTTACGATTATGAAAAATTCATAATCGTGATCATTCTTAACAACGTTTCTGTCTGCAGATCCAAAACCTGATATAAGGTCGAGGATATGATCTCAAAATTCAGTGCCAGTTCGGCAGGAGATTCCATTTTGATGAACAATTCAATGCATGGAGCATTTGATCTGACTGATATTTTTTGCATACCCACCTGTGAAAAAATCAACAGAAAATCCACCCTATGCATTGAAAAAAACAACATGTTCTATTATCATAAAAGGAGGAACAGGATTGAACACCAACGATGAAAAAATCTAGTGGCATCCGGCATTTGATGCGGCACTGCAGATTGAGTTCGGGGACGAAGCAAAATATCTGGAATTTGATCCGGAGCATCTTATCTCAAAGAAACCAATGCAGATCGATGTGCTGGTCAAAAACGAAAAACATGTAAAACTCAGAAAGAATATCGGGAGGATCTTCCGGCAGTACAATATCATAGAGTACAAATCACCGGAAGATGACCTTGACATCGATGATTTTTACAAGACCTATGCATACGCCTGTCTTTACAAATCAGATACAGAGGCAGTGGATCTGATCCCGGCAGACGAGCTGACGATCACCTTTGTATGCTATCATTATCCAAGGAACATGCTCCGCAAGCTGGAACAAGACCGGAAGATGACAGTGGAACAGGAAGATAGCGGCATATACTACCTCATCGGGGATGCCATCCCGATACAGCTTGTCATAGTCCCAAAGCTGTCAAAGGAGCATAACTACTGGCTGAATAATTTAAGGAATGACCTTAAGGCAGGCAGTGAGATCAAAAATTTCATAGAGAGTTACAGTAAAAACAAAAACTCAAAGCTATATCAGGCACTCGCAGACGCAGTCATGCGTGCAAACTGGAAGAAACTGAAGGAGGGATCGAATATGTGTGAAGCATTAAAAGAATTGTTTGCGGACGACTTTAAGGAATCGGAATTAAAAGGCAGGAATGCCGGCGCAACTTCTAAAATTATAGAACAGGTTATAAAAAAGTGCAAAAAAGGATACACTGCCGAAGCCACAGCAGACATGTTAGAGGAACCGGTCTCCCGGATACGGCAGATCTATGACGTCATAGAAAAAAGTGCACCGGATTATGACGCAGAGACCATATACAGGCAGCTGCGTGAAAAAGAAGAGCAGATTGCAGATTGACGGATGTAATGTGGCAGATTTTGTGGTGCAATTCACAGCGTAAATTGGGCATGTATAAGCGTTCTCTCACAAGTCATCCATAACGTAAATGAAAGAAAAACGGTGCAGACAAATATGATTTTCTTCGTGAGCCATGGAGATAAGACTCTTTAGAGGCTTATCGGAATGTCCGGCGAACAGGAACATCATATTTCGTCTGTACCGTTTTTCTTTTCATAAACCTATAAGATAACGACTTGTGAAAGGACGCTTATATCTGCCCTTCACAACCGATAAAAGCACCACAAAATCTGCGACACTACGCTAGTTAAACTCCGGTTTATTTCTGCTCTGCTTCATAGGCTTCGCGACAGGCTTTGGCAAGCTGATCACCGCAGGAAGTTCCGCGTCCGTTGCAGGAAATTCCACCGATTTTCTGTTCTACCTGCTCAACGGTAAGACCTTCCACAAGCTTTGGAATTGCCTGAAGATTTCCATTACATCCACCGGTGAATTTTACATTGTGAACAACATTTCCCTCTAATTCCAATTCAATCAGAGTGGAACATGTACCTTTTGTTTTGTATACATACTTCATAATATGTAGACCTCCTCTTTTGATGATACGATTCCATACATTATATATCATCCCGGAAGTGCTCGACAAGTTCTTTTTTGGAAAATCAAAAATAAAGGTATCTAACTGTGGAGGACGGCAATTAAATTATGTATACATAAATCCGACAGGATAATTTTCAGTTAATAAAAAATTCACAAATCGTTTACGCCTATTTTTGTTGTGGTGAAGCCTAAAAAGTGTTACAATAGCGATACCGTGCGAGGTTTCTGCATAAATGGCAGAAATTTTTCAAATAACAGAGCCGGGACAGGAATAGGAGTTTTTATGGGAGCATTGACAAAAATCTTCGGAACACACAGCGAGAGAGAGCTGAAAAGAATCTATCCGCTTGTTGACAAAGTAGAGTCTTATCGTGACTCTATGCAGAAACTTTCCGATGAAGAATTAAGAAACAAAACAAAAGAATATAAAGAGCGTCTGGAAAAGGGCGAGACTTTGGATGACCTTTTGCCGGAAGCCTTTGCAACGGTTCGTGAAGCAGCAAAACGTGTGCTTGGCATGGAGCATTACCGCGTACAGATTATCGGTGGTATCATTCTTCACCAGGGACGTATTGCAGAGATGAAGACCGGTGAAGGTAAGACACTTGTTTCTACGCTGCCGGCATACCTGAATGCACTGGAAGGCAAAGGTGTCTGCATCGTAACCGTCAATGATTACCTTGCAAAACGAGATTCTGAGTGGATGGGACAGGTTCATGAATTTCTTGGACTGAAAGTAGGTGTCGTGTTAAATTCCATGACGAACGATGAGCGCAGGGAAGCATATAACTGCGATATTACTTATGTTACAAATAATGAACTTGGTTTCGATTATCTGAGAGATAACATGGTAATCTACAAAGAGCAGCTTGTTCAGCGTGGATTGCATTATGCCATCATCGATGAGGTTGACTCAGTATTGATCGACGAGGCGAGAACACCACTGATCATTTCCGGTCAGAGTGGTAAATCTACCAAGCTATATGAAGCGTGCGACATTCTCGCAACACAGTTGAAACGTGGTGAGGATGTGCCGGAGTACTCCAAGATGGATGCCATCATGGGTATTGAACAGGAAGAGACAGGAGACTTTGTTGTCAACGAGAAGGACAAAGTTGTCAACCTGACACAGGAAGGTGTGAAAAAGGTTGAGCAGTTCTTCAAGATCGATAACCTTGCAGATGCAGAGAACCTTGAGATCCAGCACAATGTGATCCTTGCTCTGAGAGCACATAATCTGATGTTCCGCGATCAGGACTACGTGGTAAAAGATAACGAGGTTATGATCGTTGATGAATTTACCGGACGTATTATGCCGGGACGCCGTTATTCAGACGGACTTCATCAGGCGATCGAAGCGAAGGAGCATGTAAAAGTAAAACGTGAGAGCAAGACGCTTGCAACGATCACATTCCAGAACTTCTTTAACAAATTTGACAAAAAGGCCGGTATGACTGGTACAGCACTCACAGAGGAAAAGGAGTTCCGTGATATTTACGGTATGGACGTTATTGAAATCCCGACCAATAAACCGGTCCAGCGTATCGATCATCATGATGCCGTATATAAGACCAAGAAAGAAAAATATCGTGCAGTTGTCGAGGAAGTGAAGAAGGCACATGAGAAAGGACAGCCGGTACTGGTTGGTACGATCAACATTGATACTTCTGAGTTACTCAGCGGCATGTTAAAAAGAGAGGGAATCCCTCATACTGTATTAAATGCGAAGTTCCACGAACTGGAGGCTGAGATCGTAGCAGGTGCCGGACAGCATGGAGCAGTTACGATCGCGACAAACATGGCAGGCCGTGGTACGGATATTAAGCTTGATGACGACGCAAGAGCAGCAGGCGGTTTAAAGATCATTGGTACGGAACGTCATGAATCAAGACGTATTGACAATCAGCTCCGCGGTCGTTCCGGACGTCAGGGAGATGTGGGAGAATCACAGTTCTTCATTTCACTTGAAGATGATCTGATGAGACTCTTTGGCTCTGATAAACTGATGGATGTGTTCAATGCACTTGGTGTTCCGGAAAATGAACAGATCCAGCACAAGATGCTTACCTCTGCCATCGAGAAAGCACAGCAGAAGATTGAGGCTAATAACTACGGAATCCGAAAGAATCTGTTGGAGTACGATCAGGTTATGAATGATCAGAGAGAGATTATTTACAAAGAGCGTCTGCGCGTGTTAAATGGAGAGAGCATGAGAGATGCGATTTTCAAGATGATCACTGACCGTGTAGAGAGTTGTGTGGACACCTGTATTTCTTCTGAGATTCCAAAAGATGAGTGGGATTTAAATGAACTGAATCAGTTACTGCTTCCTATCATTCCTCTGGAACCTATAACGGAAGAAACGATTGCTGATATCAGGAATAACAAAGAACTTAAGCATCTCCTGAAAGAGAAAGCTGTGAAGTTATATGAAGCAAAAGAGACAGAGTTCCCTGAACCGGAACAGTTCCGTGAGTTAGAGCGAGTTGTCTTATTGAAAGTGATTGACCAAAAATGGATGGATCACATTGATGACATGGATCAGCTTCGTCAGGGTATCGGACTTCAGGCATATGGACAGAGAGATCCGCTTGTTGAGTACAAGATGGCAGGATTCGATATGTTTGATGAGATGACAGCCAATATTCAGGAAGATACGATCCGCCTGTTATATCATGTGAAGATTGAACAGAAAGTAGAACGTGAGCAGGTTGCAAAAGTAACCGGAACGAACAAGGATGATTCAGCTCCTGCTGAACCGAAGAAACGTGCAGCAGCAAAGATTTATCCAAACGATCCGTGTCCATGCGGCTCTGGAAAGAAATACAAACAGTGCTGTGGAAGATTTGCAGAATAGAAATAAAATGTGCAGAGCATTTAGATTCACAAGAGTCTGAATGCTCTGTTTTTATACATATAAAAAGAACGAGTGTTCGAATAAACTATATACAAATCGATGGAAATGTGTTATATTCTTAAAAGATATTTACTTGTATATTCCAATTGAAATTACATCATACTATGGTGTCGGAAAATTGATTTCAATGAAATTTTTACTATAACCCCCGGAGGTGATTTTTGTGCAAAATGAACAACAAATCTTCAAATTACATGCCCCATACCAGCCCACCGGCGATCAGCCGCAGGCAATCGAAGAACTGGTAAGAGGCTTCAAGGAAGGCAATCAGTTCGAGACTTTGCTCGGTGTAACCGGCTCCGGTAAGACCTTCACGATGGCGAACGTCATCGCACAGCTGAATAAGCCGACGCTCATCATTTCGCACAATAAGACTTTGGCGGCACAGTTATATGGTGAGTTTAAGGAATTTTTCCCGGAGAATGCAGTGGAATATTTTGTCTCCTATTACGATTATTATCAGCCGGAGGCATATGTGCCACAGACGGACACTTATATTGCCAAGGATTCTGCGATCAATGAGGAGATTGATAAATTGCGCTTGTCTGCCACGGCAGCACTTGTAGAGCGTAAAGATGTGATCGTGATCGCCTCGGTTTCCTGTATCTATGGTCTGGGCAGCCCGGAGGACTACCTTGGAATGATGGTTTCTCTGCGTCCGGGAATGGAGAAGGACAGAGATGAGGTCATCCGTGCACTGGTCGATATCCAGTACACAAGAAATGACATGGATTTTCACCGTGGTACATTCCGGGTGCGCGGTGACACGGTAGAGATTTTTCCGGCAAACTACAGCGATACGGCGATCCGGGTGGAATTTTTCGGAGATGAGATTGACCGGATCACCGAGATCGATGTGCTGACAGGGGAAGTCAAGTGCAGTCTGGAACATTTTGCAGTTTTTCCTGCTTCACACTATGTTGTTCCGATGGAAAAGATTCAGAAGGCTTGTGTGAATATCGAAGCAGAAATGGAAGAGCGCGTAAAGTATTTCAAGGGGGAGGACAAGCTGCTGGAGGCACAGCGTATCGCAGAGAGAACCAATTTTGACATTGAGATGTTGAAAGAAACAGGATTCTGCAGTGGTATTGAAAATTATTCAAGACATCTTGCAGGACTTCCGGCGGGAGCAACGCCACATACATTAATGGACTATTTTAAGGACGACTTCCTGATCATTGTGGATGAGTCGCATATCACGATTCCACAGATCGGAGGAATGTATGCGGGTGACCAGTCCAGAAAATCAACGCTTGTTGATTACGGATTCAGACTTCCTTCTGCAAAAGATAACAGACCTTTGAATTTTGAAGAGTTTGAGAGTAAAATTGACCAGATGCTTTTTGTTTCCGCGACACCAAATACGTATGAAGATGAGCATGAGTTACTCCGTGCAGAGCAGATTATCCGGCCAACCGGTCTGCTTGATCCTGAGGTGGTAGTCCGGCCGGTAGAGGGACAGATTGATGATCTGATCGGAGAAGTGAATAAAGAGACGGCAAAGAAGCATAAGGTTTTGATCACAACTCTGACCAAAAGAATGGCAGAAGATCTGACGGACTATATGAAAGAACTCGGTATCCGTGTAAAATATCTGCATTCGGATATTGATACTCTGGAGCGTGCAGAGATTATCCGTGATCTGCGTCTGGATGTGTTTGATGTCCTGGTCGGAATCAACCTGCTCCGGGAAGGACTGGATATTCCGGAGATCACACTTGTGGCGATTCTGGATGCAGACAAAGAGGGATTCCTGCGTTCTGAGACATCCCTGATCCAGACGATTGGACGTGCGGCGCGTAACAGCGAGGGACATGTTATCATGTATGCGGATAAGATTACGGATTCCATGCGCAATGCGATCGACGAGACAGAACGGCGACGCAGGATCCAGCAGGAATATAATAAAGAACACAACATCACGCCGAAAACAATTCAGAAGTCTGTCCGTGATCTGATCAGTGTATCTAAGAAAGTGGCACAGGAGGAACTGAACTTCAAGAAAGATCCGGAGTCCATGAACAAGGAGGAACTGACGAAGTTGATCGCAGATATTCAGAAGAAGATGCAGAGAGCAGCGGCAGATCTGAACTTCGAGGCGGCAGCAGAATACCGCGACCAGATGCTGCAATTGAAAACAATGCTTCAGGATTTATAATAAGGTGGAAAGGCAATTGCTTAATAAAATATAGAAGGGTGCAGATATATGAAAACATCAGAGAACCGCAAATACATCAAGATACGCGGTGCGAATGAACATAATTTGAAGAATATTGATGTGGATATTCCGAGAGATGAATTTGTTGTGCTGACCGGACTTTCCGGTTCCGGTAAATCATCTCTTGCGTTTGACACGATTTATGCGGAGGGACAGAGACGGTATATGGAGTCATTGTCCTCCTATGCAAGACAGTTTTTAGGACAGATGGAAAAACCAAATGTTGAGAAAATCGAAGGGCTTTCTCCGGCAATTTCCATCGATCAGAAATCCACAAACCGGAATCCGAGGTCAACGGTGGGAACGGTCACGGAGATCTACGACTATTTCCGGCTGCTTTACGCTAGGATCGGAGTGCCACATTGTCCAAAGTGTGGAAAAGAGATCAAAAAACAGACGGTCGATCAGATGGTCGATCAGATCATGGAGCTGCCGGAGCGTACTAAGATCCAGCTTTTAGCACCGGTGGTCAGAGGAAGAAAAGGAGAGCATCAGAAGTTTTTCGAGCAGGCAAAGCGAAGCGGTTATGTCCGTGTCGTTGTAGATGGAAATCTCTATGAACTGTCTGAGGAGATCAAGTTAGAGAAGAATAAAAAGCACAACATCGAGATTGTTGTGGATCGTCTTATGGTAAAACCGGGGATCGAAAAACGACTGACAGATTCCATTGAGAATGTGCTGCAGCTGGCAGACGGATTGATGATCGTGGATGTGATCGATGGAGAACCAATTCAGTTTTCTGAGAGTTTTTCATGCCCGGACTGCGGTATCAGTATCGATGAAGTGGAGCCGAGAAGTTTCTCTTTCAACAATCCGTTTGGTGCGTGTCCGACCTGCTTTGGACTTGGATATAAAATGGAGTTTGACATTGATCTGATGATCCCGGATAAGAGGTTGAGCATTTCGGAGGGGGCAATCCAGGTGATGGGCTGGCAGTCCTGCACCGATAAGAGCAGCTTCACCTATGCGATTTTAAAAGCGCTGACGGAAGAATATCATTTTTCACTGGATACACCGTTCCGGGAATATCCGGATGAGATAAAAGATGTTTTGATCAATGGAACACACGGAAAAGAACTGAAAGTACGCTATAAAGGACAGCGCGGTGAGGGCGTGTATGATGTCGCATTTGACGGTCTGATCCGCAATGTGCAGAGAAGATACCGTGAGACTTCCTCTGAGACGATGAAAGCAGAGTATGAACAGTTTATGCGCATCACGCCGTGTGAATCCTGCCATGGACAGCGTCTGAAACCGGAATCCCTCGCAGTAACGGTTGCGGACAAAAATATTTATGAGATGACCTCCATGTCGGTGAAGAATCTTAAGACGTTTGTAGATCAGATGGAACTCACAAAGCAGCAGCATCTGATTGGCGACCAGATTTTAAAAGAAATCCGTGCAAGAGTGGGATTTTTAAATGAGGTTGGACTGGATTATCTGTCATTGTCGAGAGCGACAGGAACACTGTCCGGTGGTGAGGCACAGCGTATCCGTCTTGCAACCCAGATTGGTTCCGGTCTTGTGGGAGTTGCCTATATTCTGGACGAACCGTCGATCGGACTGCACCAAAGAGACAACGATAAGCTTCTGGGGGCATTGATGAATTTAAGAGACCTTGGCAACACGCTGATCGTTGTGGAACATGACGAGGATACGATGAGGGCGGCGGACTACATTGTGGATATCGGACCGGGAGCCGGCTCACATGGTGGACAAGTGGTTGCGTGCGGCACTGCAGAAGAGATCATGCAGAACCCGGATTCTGTCACAGGGGCATATCTGAGCGGAAGAATCCAGATCCCGGTTCCAAAGGAGCGCAGAAAACCGACAGGCTTTCTAACGATCAAGGGCGCAAGGGAAAATAATTTAAAAAATATCGACGTGGATATTCCGTTGGGCGTTATGACCTGCATTACCGGTGTTTCGGGTTCTGGAAAGAGTTCGCTGACAAATGAGATTTTGTACAAACATCTGGCGAGGGATTTAAACCGTGCAAGGTGCATTCCGGGAGAACATGACGATATCCTTGGACTGGAGCAGCTGGACAAGGTGATCGATATTGACCAGTCGCCGATCGGCAGAACGCCGCGTTCAAATCCGGCGACTTATACCGGTGTCTTCGATATGATCCGCGATCTTTTTGCGGGAACACCGGATGCAAAGGCAAAAGGATATAAAAAAGGACGTTTCAGCTTCAATGTGAAAGGCGGACGATGTGAGGCATGCTCAGGGGATGGAATTATCAAAATTGAGATGCATTTCCTGCCGGATGTCTATGTGCCTTGTGAAGTGTGCGAAGGAAAGCGGTATAACAGAGAGACACTTGAAGTAAAATATAAAGGAAAAAACATTTATGATGTGCTGGATATGACAGTGGAGGAAGCATTGGAGTTCTTTAAGAACGTGCCGTCCATTGAACGCAAGATCCAGACTTTATATGATGTGGGACTTTCCTATGTAAAACTTGGACAGCCATCTACGGAACTGTCCGGTGGTGAAGCACAGCGTATCAAACTTGCAACAGAACTCAGCAAGCGCAGCACAGGTAAGACCATTTACATTTTGGATGAGCCGACAACAGGGCTTCATTTCGCAGATGTGCACAAATTGATCGAGATTCTGCGCAGACTTTCAGATGGAGGTAATACCGTAGTCGTCATTGAACACAATCTGGATGTCATCAAGACCGCTGATTATATCATCGATATGGGACCGGAAGGTGGAGACGGCGGCGGAACTGTGATTGCCAAAGGAACACCGGAGGAAGTTGCCAAAGTGAAAGGATCCTATACCGGACAGTATGTAAAAAAATATCTTAAGAAGTAGATAGCAGGATGTATGCTTAGCGTACATTCTGCTGCAATGGACAGAGATGTGATACACCGCTGATTAGCGGTCGTCATAACAAAAAAGGTGTCTCGCATGAGACACCTTAAAATTTCGGGGAGTGCTCCTCCGATATCCGTAGATATCGAAGAAGCATGAGTTATGAAAAATTATATTAGCCGACTTAATAAGTCATATTAGCTAGTACTGTTATAATATAAAAAGAAAATGTGACCATTTTGTGATGAAAAAATAAAAAAATTCTTAGGAAGCATCATTTATTAAAAAAATCTTATTTTTCTTGAAAAATAGGATTTTCTGGAAAAAAAACTTTGAAAAATATAACTTTTTGTATATAATAAGATTGTATATGTAAAAATAGGAGTAGTATCGTACTTCTTATTTTAATAGAGCAGAAGAAAAAAGTGATTTTTAATGTATTTCCGTATATCTCATACAGGAAAATATTGACATACATTCCAAACAATTCCAGAAAGGGGAATATCATAATTATGATGAGTACAGATATTGGTATCGATCTGGGTACCGCAAGTATATTAGTATATATCAAGGGCAAAGGGGTTGTATTAAAAGAACCGTCTGTTGTCGCTTTTGACCGTGATACAAATAAAATCAAAGCCATTGGGGAAGAGGCGAGATTAATGCTCGGCAGAACACCGGGTAATATTGTTGCTGTAAGACCACTCCGCCAGGGCGTTATCTCGGATTATACAGTTACGGAGAAGATGATCAAATATTTCATTCAGAAGGCTCTTGGCAAGAAAACATTCCGCAAGCCAAGAATCAGTGTCTGCGTGCCAAGTGGTGTGACAGAGGTTGAGAAGAAAGCCGTTGAGGATGCGACCTATCAGGCAGGAGCAAGAGAGGTTTCTATTATTGAGGAGCCGATCGCAGCAGCTATCGGAGCCGGAATTGATATTGCAAGACCTTGTGGTAATATGATCGTAGATATCGGTGGCGGTACAGCAGATATCGCTGTCATTTCTCTGGGCGGCTCAGTTGTGAGTACTTCAGTCAAGATCGCCGGGGATGATTTTGACGAGGCAATCGTCCGCTATATGAGAAAGAAACACAATCTCCTGATCGGTGAGCGGACCGCAGAGGATATCAAGATTAAGATTGGAACATGTTTCCCATTAGCACAGAATGAGACGATGGATGTGCGTGGACGTAATCTGGTAACAGGTCTTCCAAAGACAGTAACGGTCTCTTCAGAGGAGACAGAGGAAGCGCTGCGCGAGCCTACTTTGCAGATTGTCGAGGCAGTACACTCTGTATTGGAGAAAACTCCACCGGAGCTTGCTGCCGATGTTGCAGACCGCGGTATCGTACTTACCGGCGGCGGTGCATTGCTTCGCGGTCTGGAAGAACTGATCGAGGACAGGACCGGAATCAATACTATGACAGCAGATGATCCAATGACATGTGTTGCGATTGGTACAGGAAAATATGTAGAATTTTTATCTGGAAAACGTGATGACGATTAAGCTAATCTTTCTGTCATATCGACCGAAATATAATATTGGATAAAACGTGATTGACAGGTGGAGACACAACGATTGATGCGAGGTGTAATATATGATCAAAGGCTTATATACAGCATATACAGGTATGGTGAATGAACAGAAGAGATTAGATGTTCTCACGAATAATCTGGCAAATGCAGACACAAATGGCTATAAAAAAGAAGGGACAACATCGCAGACATTTGCGGATGAACTGGCAATTAAGATAAAGGATACCTCTTCTTATGGCCTGAATAAAAAACTTGGTGTGATCAGTATGGGTGTGCACCTTGGTGAGACTTATACCAATTATGATCAGGGAAGTATCAAAGTGACGGACAATGAGACAGATGTGGCATTGGCTGGAAATGGATTTTTTGCAATTGCTTTTACGAATAAAGCAGGGGAAACTTCTGTGAAGTATACAAGAGATGGAGCTTTTACCGTGAATACAGAGGGCTATCTGGTAACAAAGGATGGCGATTATGTGTTGAATCAGGCGGGTGCACAGAATACCGATCCGAATGCAAGAATCCGGTTAAATCCGAATGCGAAGATTACCATTGATGAGTTAGGGAATATTTATCAGAATGACCAGCTTGTTACAAGAATAGGCGTTGTTGATTTTGATGATTATAATTATATTTCCAAGTATGGTGAGAATCTGTATGATCTTGTGGATGGAGGACAGATCACAGCTTCTGATGCAAAGGTGCAGCAGGGATGTATTGAAGGCTCTAATGTGAATGTTGTGGATGAGATGGTAAAGATGATCACTATCTCAAGAGCTTATCAGGCAGGACAGAAAGTGATCAATACAGTAGACGAGACATTGGACAAGACCGTAAATCAGGTGGGAAAAGTATAATATAAGGTATAGTTGGAGGAGATCAGACTATGATGAGAGCACTTTATACTGCAGCTTCCGGAATGAGAGCGCAGCAGACCAACGTAGATAATATTTCAAATAACATTGCGAATGTCAATACAACAGCATTTAAATCCCAGAAGACAGAGTTTAAATCACTATTATATCAGACCATTCAGACCAGAACGACAAGTGCAAATGGTGAGGAAAAACCAATCGGAGCGCAGGTGGGACTTGGAACAAGAGTTGCGTCCAACACCACAAGCTATACGCAGGGTGCGCTGCTTGAGGATGAGAGCAAATCTGCTTTTGCAATCGAAGGAAATGGATTCTTTCAGGTGAGAGGGGCAGATGGGACAACTTACTATACCAGAAATGGTAATTTTAACTGGAGTATTGGTCCGACAGGAACAACCCTTACCAATACCGATGGATATCCGGTTCTGGATTCCAATGGAAACACCATTGTTCTTCCGAATAATGTCAATTCTGAGAAGGCGGTAGTGACAACGGATGGTCAGGTTGGCTATTATAACAATGCGGGTGCTTATGTAAGTATGAACCGGACAATTGGCCTCAGCCAGTTTAGCAATCCTGCAGGCTTGGAAAAAGCAGGATCTAATCTTTTGAGAGCGACAAATGCATCCGGGGCAGCACTTAATGAAGCAACCAATGCGAACCTCACAAGAAGTAAAATCCATCAGAGTTATCTGGAAGGCTCAAATGTACAGGTAGCAGATGAGATGGTAAATCTGATCGTGGCACAGCGTGCATATCAGTTAAACTCAAAAGCGATCACAACATCCGATGATATGTTAGAGCAGGCAAATAACCTGAAACGTTAGTTTTTTTACATTCTACAGGAGGCTGAAAAAATATGAGTATGTCAATTGACAGCATGGCATCCATGCTGAATACGACCAATACAGATGCAACAACCAATTACAATGCCAATGCATTGAAAAAATCATTAAACGGCGTATCTTCCGACACATCTGCGGATGAACTGATGCAGGTTTGCAAAGATTTTGAATCTTATTTCGTAGAAGAAGTCATAAAAGAGGTAAAAAAGAATTTACTCCCGGATGATGAGGAGAAAGATGCATCATTATCCACAATGACAGATTATACGATGGATTTTGCAGTGGAAAAGATTGCAGACGAACTCATTGATCAGGTTGGTGGTAACTTTACACAGTCATTGTATGAGCAGATGAAACGTAATTATAATATTGATTGATCAGAGTACATAGAACGATACCATTCATAGCAGGACTCAGACAGTGTCTGGTATGAATGACAGAAATTAAGAATCACAGGCTGTCGCTTTAAGAGATTATTTCTTAATGCGGCAGCTTTTTGCTTTACGAATCATTTGGTTTCGGATAGAAAGAAATGGATTAGAAAGTTATGGAGAAATTAGCAGGATATGTGGAGCATATCATATACCGTAATACGGACAATGGCTATACAGTACTCAATCTTGTGAGCGGCGAGGATGAGATCACCTGTGTCGGCATTTTTTCGACGATCGCAGAAGGGGAAAATATTGAAGCGACTGGCGATTATACCGATCATCCGACGTATGGAACACAATTTAAAGTGGTGAGCTTTGAAGAGAAGGCGCCGGAAGATCAGGAGGCGATCGAACGCTACCTTGGATCGGGTGCAATCAAGGGAATCGGGCTTGCAATGGCAGCCCGTATTGTGCGGAGGTTTAAGGAAGACACATTCCGGATCATTGAGGAAGAACCGGAGCGGCTTGCGGAAGTAAAAGGAATCAGCGAACGGAAGGCAATGGAGATTGCAAGTCAGGTAAATGAAAAGCGAGACTTGCGGCAGGCGATGATCTTTTTACAGCAGTTTGGAATTACTATGAACCTTGCGGTAAAAATTTATAATAAATATGGACAGGAAGTGTATGGAATCTTAAAAGAGAATCCGTATCGTCTCGCAGATGATATCGAGGGAGTTGGTTTTCGGACAGCGGACGATATTGCGGCAAAGGCAGGCATACGGACGGATTCTGATTTCCGTGTGCGGAGCGGTATATTGTATACACTGCTTCAGGCGTCTGGTGAGGGGCATACCTTTTTGCCACAGGAGGAACTGACAGCAAAAACAAGTGAATTGTTGGGAATCGACAAAGATATCATCGAAAAAAATTATATGGATCTGTCAATTGAACGGAAAATCATTATGAAGCAGTCGGGAGAGCAGACGCAGATTTATTCAGCTTCTTTTTATTATATGGAAGCAAATACGGCAACAATGCTCCGGGAACTGGATATTGCCTATGATGTGGCAGATGCAGAGATAGAGCAGCGGATCCATAACATTGAGAAACAGACAGGAATGCAGTTGGATGAACATCAGGTGCAGGCGGTAAAAGAGGCGGTACGAAACGGTCTTTTGGTCATCACGGGTGGTCCTGGTACAGGTAAGACAACTACGATCAATACGATCATCCGATATTTTGAGATGGAAGGCATGGATATTTTTCTGGCAGCGCCAACAGGACGTGCTGCAAAAAGAATGAGTGAGACAACCGGATTTGAAGCGCGGACGATTCACCGCATGCTGGAATTAAATGGTGGCATGGAAGGAAGTGCCGGATTTGAACGTAATGAAACGAATCCATTGGAAACGGACCTTGTGATTATTGATGAGATGTCGATGGTTGACATAACACTGATGAATTCTCTTTTAAAAGCAATCGCACCGGGAACCAGACTGATCCTTGTAGGAGATATCAACCAGCTTCCAAGTGTCGGACCGGGAAGCGTGTTAAAGGACATCATCCAGTCGGAAGCATTCAATGTGGTTATGCTGACAAAAATTTTTCGTCAGGCGTCGACAAGTGACATCATTGTGAATGCACATAAGATCAATCGTGGGGAAGAGGTTTCCCTGGATAATAAAAGCATGGATTTCTTTTTTCTGAAGCGATATGAGGCAGATATCATCATCAATGTAGTACTTCAGTTAGTAAAGCAGAAACTGCCGAAATTCGTGGATGCAACACCGTATGATATTCAGGTGCTTACACCTATGCGGAAAGGTCTTCTGGGGGTGGAACGACTGAATGGGATCCTCCAGCAGTATCTCAATCCGCCGGATAAATCAAAGCGGGAAAAAGAGCATGGCGATATGGTATTCCGCGAGGGGGATAAAGTCATGCAGACCAAGAACAACTATCAGTTGGAGTGGGAAATCCGCACGAAATTTGGTCTCACTGTGGATAAAGGAATGGGAATCTTCAACGGTGATATGGGAATCATCACGGAGATCAATGATTTTGCAGAGACGATGACCGTGGAATTTGATGAGGGAAGAAAAGTAGAGTACTCTTACAAGCTTCTGGATGAGCTGGAACTTGCCTACGCCATTACCATTCATAAATCACAGGGAAGCGAATATCCGGCTGTTGTGATCCCTCTGCTCAGTGGACCATCAATGCTTATGAACCGGAATCTGTTATATACGGCTGTGACGAGAGCGAGAAAATGTGTCACACTCGTTGGAAATGATACAACCTTCAATCAGATGATCCAGAACACGTCACAGCAGAAACGCTATAGTGGACTGTGCGACCGCATCCGTGAAAGCGTGTTGTAAACCGGAGTTTAATTGGCGTAGTGTTGCAGATTCTGCGGTGCTTTCTTAGGGCTTGAAGGGCAGATATAAGTATCCTCTCGCAAGTCGTGGTTTTATAGGTTTATGAAAAGAAAAACGGTATAAACGAAATATTATGTTTCTGTTCGCTGGACATTCCGATAGGCTTCTGAGCAACAATCTTGAGAAGCAGTGCTTCCCAAGATTGTTAGAATCCTATCTCCATAGCTCACAAAGAAAATAATATTTGTTTATACCGTTTTTCTTTCATTTACGCTGTGAATGACTTGTGAGAGGACGCTTATATATGCCCAATTTACGCTATGAATTGCACCACAAAATCTGCAATTTACGTTATGGAACTCACGGTTATGGGATGAGTGCCTATAAGATAAGGTCAAAACGCAATCTGCATCCTTGAAATAAATGAATTAGGACTTCTTTAAATAAATTTTAATAGAATAAAATAGAATGATTTGTTTACTAAAGAATTGTATACTTGAAATTGACAAATCTCTTTGAGCGAGGGATACTTCTTGTCCAAATGGTAAGAATATGGAACTGAAAAGAATAAAAACAATATGGCTTTGAACGAAATAATACATTTTTTCTTGACAACCTAACAATTGTTAGATAAAATGCATCTTACAACTGTTAGGTGCAAGGAGCCGCTATGGAAACAAAAGAACTTATTTTAAAAAAGGCGTTGGATATGTTTGCTAAATCAGGTTATGATTCTGTATCAATAAGAGATATTGCAAAAGCTGTGAATATAAAAGAAAGCTCTATTTACTATCATTTCAAAAATAAACAAGATATTTTAGATTCACTTGTAGAAAAGTTTGAGAGCCATATGAAAGAACTTACAGATATGTTGCAGGCATCAATGTCTGATTCAAATCATGTTAACGCATTTTCATGGGATTGGCTACGGGAGTTTTATTTTGAACAATATTTATTTGATACATTTTGTAATCAAATGATGCGTTTTATGATGATCGAACAATTTCATAACGAAAATATGAGAATGTTGTATGAACGTTATCTATTTGAACTCCCTCATAAAATTCAAACACAATCATTTATGATGCTTAGCAAGCTTGGAATTTTGAGTGAACAACAAGCAATAAAAGTTGGGAATGATTTTTTTGCAAGTATTACAATGCTTACATTTAAATATTTATTAAATGGGAAATTGACAAAAACAAAAAAAGAAGCTTTTAGTGAAGAAACTTTCGCATATATCAATAGAATGTTTCAGGAGGATTGAATATGTCAAATATATTAATTGTAGGCGCTAATCGGGGCATTGGTTATTACATGGCAATTCGTTTACTGGAAAAGGGAAACAACGTGACGGTTTTGGACATTCAAGACGACCACATAAGTGAATTAAAAAAGAGGTATCAGAATTCTCTTCTCATTATCAGATCGGATGCAACAGATGAGGATTCATTATCAGAGGGCATAAAAAAATCAATCAAAGAATTTGGAAATGTAGATATAGCAATTCACAATGCGTGCCTTTGTACGTTTGCTAATGAGCAAGATACAGGTTACGAAGTATACAAAAAAGTAATGGATGTCAATTATTTTGGAGCATTAAGACTTTCAAAATTAATTCTCCCATTTATGCGTGAGAAGAAAGAGGGTAGAATCATATTTACCAGTTCCGGTGTTGGGGTTACAGGCTTTGGTAATATATCACCTTATGCGTCTTCAAAAGGTGCAATAGAATCTCTTGCCAAATGTCTTGAAATTGAAAACCAAGATTATGGAATAACATTCCATATTATGCACCCGCCACTTACAAATACAGCATCTTCTTCAGAACTTCCCGTACCCAAAGAATTTATGGCCAATGCTGAAAAAATAGGAAAGGGACTTGCTGATCATGTTTGGTCAAAGAAATTCGTAATCTGTCATTCTTTCAGTCAATCATTACAAATGAAATTATGTTATTGTTATCCGCTCTGTATGGGAAAAATGATGTGGAAAATGACACAGAGAGCAATTAGAAGATAAGTTGTGAAAACCCGTCATTCTAGATTACGTGCGGCAGAACCCAATATAGGCACTCATCCCCTAACCGTGAGTTCCATAACGTAAATTGCAGATTCTGTGGTGCAATTCACAGCGTAAATGGGCATGTATAAGCGTCCTCTCACAAGTCATCCATAACATAAATAAAAGAAAAACGGTGCAGACAAATATGATTTCCTTCGTGAGCCATGGAGCTGGGATTCTAAAAATTTCGCGAAGCTCTGCTTCACAAAATTTTTGCTCAGAAGCCCAGCGGAATGCCTGGCGAACAGGAACATCATATTTCGTCTGTACCGTTTTTCTTTTCATAAACCTATAAAATCACGACTTGTGAGAGGACGCTTATATCTGCCCTTCACAACTTATAAAAGCACCACAAAATCTGCTGCTCCACGGTAAGTTAAACTCCGGTTATGACAATAATGCCTTGTCGTTAGCAAATTCCTGCCCGCTGACTTTTTCAAATTGGTGCAGCAGATCTTCAACCGTCAGTTTCTTCTTTTCCTCGCCGGAAATATTTAAGATAACTTTTCCTTCGTGCATCATGATCAGGCGATTTCCGTGCACAATAGCATCCTTCATATTGTGTGTTACCATCATAGCGGTCAGATGATTGTCAGAGATGATTTTGTCGGAAATCTCAAGCACTTTTGCAGCCGTTTTCGGATCAAGGGCAGCGGTGTGCTCATCTAACAGTAAAAGTTTTGGTTTCTGTATGGAAGCCATCAACAGTGTGATTGCCTGACGCTGTCCGCCGGAAAGCAGTCCGACTTTGCTGGTGAGACGATCTTCAAGACCTAAATCCAATGTTTTTAACATTTCCCGGTAGGTGTCGCGTTCTGCCTTCGTGATTCCCCAGCTTAACCCACGTTTTCTGCCACGGCGGGCTGCAATTGCCATATTTTCCTCGATGGACATGGTGGTTGCAGTTCCGGTCATAGGATCCTGGAAGACACGGCCTAAATATTTGGCACGCTTGTATTCGGATAATTTTGTGACATCATCACCACCAATAAATATTTTACCGGAATCCACTGGCCAGACACCTGCGACAGCGTTTAAAGTTGTGGATTTTCCAGCACCGTTACCACCGATAACAGTGACAAAATCGCCATCTTCTAATGTCAGATCAACTCCGTTTAAAGCAACTTTTTCATTGATCGTACCAGCGTTAAATGTTTTGCAGATATGATCGATTTTTAACATTTCAGCCATTATTTTGCCACTCCTTTCCTGCTATGTTTCGCTTTCAGATACGGGATTGAAAGGAAGATAGCTACTACAATTGCAGAGAATAATTTCAGGTCGTCGGATGGGAATTTCAACCATAAAACAACACTTAAAACAAGGTAGTACAGGATGGCTCCGGCAATGACGGAGAGCAGTGTGTAAGCAAATGCAATTTTTTTGCCGGCACACATTTTTCCAAAGAGGACATCGCCAATGATAACAGCAGCAAGTCCGATAACGATCGCACCACGTCCCATATTGACATCCGCTGCTCCCTGATACTGGGCGTAAAGTCCACCGGAAAGTCCTACAAGACCGTTAGAGATCATCAGTGCAAGTACGGTATGAAAATCAGTGTTGATTCCCTGCGCTCTTGCCATCTGCCGGTTACAGCCGGTTGCACGGATCGCATGTCCCTGCTCTGTTCCAAAATACCAGTAGAGAATGGCAACGAGTACAACGCAGAAGAGGATACAGGTCGTAAACATACGGATTTTGCTTGCGGTTGAGTCCGAAATATAACGGAGTGAAACAACAAGGCTGTATTTGTCAACGCTGACTGCCTGATTGGAACTTCCGAGAATATTTAAGTTGATAGAGTAAAGTGAAATCTGCGTCAGGATACTTGCAAGGATTCCCGGGATCCCAAGTGCGGTATGTAACATTCCGGTGATAAATCCGGCGGCCATTCCTGCAAGAAAAGCAAAGATAAGAGCAAGCCATGGGTTCATGCCTGCGCGGATCAGCATAACGGCGACTGCACCTCCGGTCGCCATGGAACCATCAACGGTCAGATCGGCAAAATCCAACAATTTGTAAGTAATGTAGACTCCAAGTGCTAGGAGTCCCCAGATGAGTCCCTGTGCGCATGCGCCCGGCAGGGAACGGAGCAATGCCAGCGGGCTCAGGGAAGCTAAATAAGTTGTTAACATCATCGTCATAAGAAATCTCTCCTTATTTTTTATAAAATGCCTGTGCGGAACTATTTGGTGCAAAAATCATCTACAAATATAAAACAATATTCATGAAATCAATTGCTTGCAGAACAAAATACCCACAGCATAAAATACCTGCGGTATTTGTTGGGACGAAATACCGCAGGCATATTATAACATAATACTAAAACGATTTAAAGCTTTAACTTGTTGCACTGATGAAAGATTATTCTGTTAATGTTTGCTCGGCAGTAACATTATTCTGTTTCAATTGCAACATAATCATCAGGAGGTGTGATTCCAAGCTGGGAACAAATATCTGCATTGTATTCTTTTGTTACCTGTGGTGCAGTCTTAATCTCCATCGTTGTGATATCAGCGCCGTTTACAAGGATATCATAAGCCATCTGACCTGCTGTGTATCCAATATCATAGTAGCTGATAGAAAGCGTTGCAACACCACATCCGGAACAGATACCTTCCTCACCGGCAATGATCGGAATACCTGCCGGAAGAGCGATGTTATTGATGGTTTCCGTGTTGTTTGCCATTGTGTTGTCTGTTGGAATATAAATAACATCTACTTCGGAAACTGCTGTCTGTACCACAGAGGTGATATCATTGGAATCAGAAGCAGTATATTCTTTGTACGCAATGCCGTCAGCATCTAAAGCAGCCTCGATCTGGGTAGCCTGATACTTGGAGTTTGGCTCTGCGGAACAGTAAAGGATACCGACTGTTTTTACATCCGGGAATAATTCTTTGATCATGGCTTCCTGCTCATCTAAAGGAGCAAGATCGGAAGTTCCGGAGATATTTCTTCCGGTAGAACCTGTCCAGTCGTCGATCTCAAGGGCAGTTGCATAATCTGTGACAGAAGTTCCAAGGATCGGGATCGTGCTTGTAGCAGCGGCAGAACACTGTAAAGCAGTGGTTGCGTTTGCAAGGATCAGGTCATAGTTGCCGGCAACAAAATTGTTTGCAATGGTAGCACAGTTTGCCTGCTCGCCCTGTGCGTTCTGAAGGTCAAATGTTACATTATCTGCACCGAGCAGCTCTGTCAGTGCGTCCTCAAAGCCCTGGGAAGCAGCGTCAAGAGCAGGGTGCTCTAACTGCTGTAAAATACCGATCGTATATTTCTGACCATCGGTACTACCTGCTGCAGCGGATTCTGTTGCTGCTGCTGAATTGTCAGCAGATGCAGAGGTATTGTCGGAGGCTGTATCGCCGCCGCATGCTGTCATGGAAACTGTCATTGCAGCTGCCATCATGACAGAGAGTATTTTGTTCATCTTTTTCATATTCATTCTCCTTATCATTGATCATAGCCTTTAATGCTTTAAAGCATTAATGCTTTTAATGATTGAATTATAATCACTCATACAGGATTCGTCAACCGGAATTTGAGAAAAAATGTGTAAAGGACATTCCTTTTTTCGGTGAGGATCATAAGAAAAAGATTTGAAATCTTAAGAAAACCTTTATAGTATGCAGAACGGAAAAGTGTTAGGATGGAAAACGGAGAGATTTTTAGAAAGGATTTTATGAAAATAAAAGAGGGGTTATTCAACATTGTATTTCCTCCCAGATGCCCTGTCTGTGATGAGGTGATACATGTTGGAAAAGATACCTGTGAAGACTGCAGGAAGAAAGTGGCCTGTATCGGGGAACCGTCCTGCAAAAAATGTGGCAAACCATTAGAAGACCAGAGGAGGGAATACTGCACAGACTGCATGAAGAAAAAGCACTATTTTTCCCAGGGAAAAGCGGTTTTTGTTTATCAGGGCGAAATCCGCCAGTCCATGTACCGTTTTAAATATAGCAATAAACGCGAATATGCAGTCTTTTATGCGAAGGAAGCTGTGCGTGTTTATGGAGACTGGATCCGGAGAAAACAGATCGAAGCAATTGTACCCGTTCCCATGTACCGTTGGAAAGAAAAGGGGAGAGGGTATAATCAGGCAGCCGTATTTGCGCGGACCCTGGGAGAAAAAATGAATCTTCCGGTGGAAAAGCGCATGGTAAAACGAATCCGGAATACCACGCCGCAAAAAGAATTAAATGATGTCGAACGGAAGATAAATCTAAAAAAAGCTTTCCAGTTAGTACCAAATATAGTAAAATATAGGAAAATATTAATTGTAGATGATATCTATACGACGGGAAGCACGATCGATGCAGTGGCAGAGGTACTTTTGCAGGCAGGGGTGGATGAGATTTATTTCCTATGTATCAGTATCGGCGAGGGATTTTAGGAGGAATATGCTATGGATGTAAGAAATTGTAAGGGCTGTGGAAAACTCTTTAATTATATGAGTGGCGCACAGCTTTGCCCTGAATGCAGGGCAAAGCTTGAGAAGAAATTTAGCAGCGTGAAAGATTATATCGGTGAACATCCACAGGCATCCATCAGTCAGGTGGCAGAGGATATGGATGTTTCTGTGAAACAGATCAAACAGTGGGTGAAAGAGGAGAGACTGATCCTCTCGGAAGCTTCTTTAGATGGTGTGTTGTGTGAACACTGTGGCAGACCGATCACAAGCGGACGTTTCTGTGACAAGTGTAAAGCTGCTATGGCAAATAATCTGCAGAGTGCTTTGAACAGACCACGTCCAATGCAGCAGAGATCGGGCGGAGAGCGTGATGAAGGGGATAAGATGAGATTCCTGAGATAGAACCGGGAACAGAATGTCACATATCTGAAAATAAGGACAGAATTTATAAAAAAGCAGGGCGCATAGCTACGTTATTTATATAGATAGAAACGTAGAAAGGTCGCATCTGCTTTTTTTTTGTTTGAAAATACCGCCTACTGTGTTATAATGATGAATAAGAATGCATAATTGCGTGAAGAATGTACTTTTTCAGAAAATGAGATGGGTTTATTTTATAGTAGATACATTGTGTGACAGACAGGAAGGAAATCTGCATGGTTAACGAAGAACGTTTACATCATATGATAAAAATGGCGATATTTGACACCGATCAGGGAAAAGAATGTAAGCCGATGACACAGTATGCAAGAAAAGATTATGTTTCGCTGCGTATGCTTGGAAGCTTTGTGTCAGGAACGATTGGCTTTGCGCTGATCCTTGTGACATGGGGCATTTATTCCATGAACCAGCTGATGGAGAATCTGAATGCAATGGATATTCAGGAACTGCTGACATCCGTGCTGGTAAAGTATATTGTGTTTATGATTGCTTACATGGCGATCACGTATTTTGTTTATAATAGAAGATATACAAAGGGACGCCGTGAGGTAAAGAAGTATTATGGCAATCTGAAGAAGCTGAATCAGTTATACGAGAGGGAAGACAAGCTGAAAATGTCTGAGAATAAAGACTGGGAATAATCACTGAACGCTGCCGGGGGGCAGGAAAATCAGGAGTAAAACAAACGGCGGGAGGCTAAAATGACAACCTTATTAGAATTGAAAGAGAAACTGGTCCGTTTTTACGGAAAAAATGAAATATATGTGAAACCGGTGATCCGGTTTGTACTTGCATTGTTTACATTCCTTGTGATCAACAACAGTATTGGATATATGAAACTGGTCAGCAAGACTCCGGTTGCAGTCATTCTTGCACTTGTGTGTTCCATGCTTCCGGTCAATGGACTGATCGCAATTGCTGCGTTGGTCGTTTTGGCGGATCTGTACGCATTATCCATTGAGGTATGTCTGGTAGGACTTCTCATGTTTGCGATCATCTATTTTATTTATTTCCGTTTTTCCCCAAAGAGTGGTATCAATGCGGTTCTGACACCGGTCTGCTTTAAGCTGCATATTCCTTATGCGGTACCGGTTGGCTCCGGTCTGCTGAGTGAGGCGTATTCTGTAGTGTCTGTTGCCTGCGGTACTGTGATCTATTTCTTTATCCATGGAGTGAGCGAGAATGCAAGCGCATTGAGCGATGCAGCGGAAGAGACGGATTCTTCGGTATCAAAAGTAGTAGTGGCATTGAACCAGCTGATTGGAAATAAAGAGATGTACCTTGTTCTTGGCATTTTTATCATTACGACACTCATTGTCTATGTGGTGAGAAAGCTTGACATTGAGCATTCATGGACGGTTGCATGGGCATCCGGTATTTTATTTGAAGCGATTGGACTGACAGCAGGATACATTTTACTTGGGATTTCAGACAAAATTGCCGGTGTGATCATTGGAAGCGTGATCTCCGGTGTGATCGCCATGATCATCCAGTTTCTGTTTTTTAATCTGGATTACTCCAGAACGGAACGACTCCAGTTCGAGGATGATGATTACTATTATTATGTAAAAGCAGTTCCAAAGTCTCTGGTGACAGAGAAGGATAAACAGATCAAACGTTTTAACGGCAAAAACGAGAAGGAACGTTTGAACAAGAAGAAATTTGCAGAAGAGATGGACATAGACGAAAATTTATTAGATTAAAAGGAAGTGAATCCGGTGCAGAATTTAGGCGTAATATTGCGGACGTTTTGGGAAAAAGCGGTGTCTTACCTGACACTTCAGATGTCCCTCACAGATATTATAGAGATCATTATCATTTCAGTTCTGATCTATTATATGCTGGTTTGGATCAAAGATACGAGAGCGTGGATGCTTCTCCGTGGAATCCTTGTGATCCTTGCCTTTGTTTTGCTTGCAGTTTTATTTGAAATGAATACGATCGTCTGGATCGCCGACAAACTGTTTAACGTGGCAATGATCGCTGTGGTCGTGATCTTCCAGCCGGAGATGCGCAAGGCACTGGAAAATCTCGGACGGAAGAACATTTTGGTAAATCTTTTTAATTTTGATTTCAACAAAGTGGAGAATGGAAAGTTTTCCGACAAGACTATCACAGAGCTGGTGAAGGCCTGCTATGAGATGGGAAAAGTAAAAACAGGAGCACTCATCGTAGTGGAAGATGAAATCGTTCTGACGGAGTATGAGAGGACAGGGATTGCCGTAGATGGTATCCTGACCAGCCAGCTTCTGATCAATATTTTTGAAAAAAACACACCGCTGCATGATGGAGCAGTCATTGTGAGGGGAGACAGAGTTGTTTCTGCCACCTGCTATCTTCCACTGACGGACTCCTTAAGCCTGAGCAAAGACCTTGGAACAAGACACCGTGCGGCAGTCGGTATCAGTGAGGTGAGCGATTCACTCACAATTGTAGTATCGGAGGAAACCGGAAAAGTATCCATTGCACTGGACGGTGAACTTTACCGGAATGTAGATGCAGAATTCTTAAAAAATAAACTGGCTTACATTCAGAAACGTGAGCAGGACACTTCGAAAGTGAAATCATGGAGAAGGAGGCTGAAAGATGTTACAAAAATTCGGAAAGAAAGTAATGAATAACTTTGGCCTTAAAATCCTTGCTGTTTTGTTTGCTGTTGTTTTATGGATCGTAGTCGTGAATATTGATGATCCGAGCAACTCAAAACCTTACACAACCAGTGTCTCACTGGAAAATAAATCTTATATCACCTCCATGGGAAAATGGGCAGATTATCTGGATGGAAAGAATACGATCACGTTCAGCGTGTATGCAAAACGCTCTGTGCATAATACACTTACCAATGCGAACTTTACAGCAACGGCGGATGCACAGAAAATTGAATATGATGAGAAAACAGGGACTTACCGTGTGCCGGTTGTCGTGACCTGTAACCGTAACAACAGCAGTATTAATATTACCAGCAAAGATCTGTATCTGGATCTTGAACTGGAGGATTCTGCTTCTAAGCAGTTCCCAATCAAGACAAACACAACCGGTACAGTTGCGTCGGGATGTGCGCTTGGTGATGTTGAGATCACAGATGCGAACGTTATGAAAGTATCTGGTCCGGCTTCTGTGGTAAATCAGATCGATGCCGTTGTGGCGACTATTAATGTAGATGGCATGTCAACGGATATCACAGACCGTGTGACACCTGTATTTTATGATGCACAGGGAGAGGTTGTGGATACGACAAAGCTTACGCTGAGTGTGAGCACAGTCAATATCAGTGCACAGATCCTGAATACGAAAGATGTGGAACTGGAATTCCTGACAACCGGAACTCCGGCAGATGGATATCAGGCAGGGGATATCACCTATACGCCACAGAAAGTACGTATTAAAGGCGAGGCGGCTATTTTAAATACCATTAATAAGATCACGATCCCGGAAGAAGTGTTAGACCTTACAGACGCATCTTCGGATATTGAAAAGACCGTGGATATTTCCACGTATCTTCCTTCGGGTACTGCTTTGGTGATCAGTTCGGACTCAAAGATCGATGTTACAGTTGTTGTGGAGGCAGTGAAGACAAAGACTCTGCAGATTCCGGTGACAAATCTTCAGGTGATCGGACTTGACGCAGATGAAAAAGTGCAGTATGAGGAAGACAACATTGCCCTCACTGTGTCCGGAAGGAGCAGTGTGATCGATGCACTGGACGAAAAGACGATTTCCGGCAGTATCGATCTGACTGATCTGAAGCTGGGTGCACATAATGTACTGATTACATTTGAACTGGATGAGGATACGGTCAGCTATGCGGATACTTATGCAGCGGTTACCATTGAAAGTGCATCTGATACATCAGCTTCTGCTGATAATAATGATGAGGAAACGATCAAAAGAAACTGATAACCAGTTTCACAGATATCTATAAAATCAGGAACAAAGAGAGGAATAGTAACATGGCAAGAATGTTTGGAACAGACGGTGTCCGTGGTGTGGCGGGCTCGGAACTGACAATTGAACTGGCAACAAAGTTAGGTCAGGCAGGAGCTTACGTGCTCACAAAAGAGCAGGAGCATCAGGCAACCATTATTGTAGGATGTGATACGAGAATTTCAGGAGGAATGTTAGCGAGCGCATTAATGGCAGGTATCTGTTCGGTTGGCGCAAATGCAATATTTGTCGGAGTGATGCCGACACCTGCGATCGCATATCTCACCAGAAAACACAAAGTAGATGCCGGAGTAGTCATCTCCGCATCACACAATCCAATGGAATTTAATGGGATCAAGTTCTTCAATGGAGAGGGCTACAAGCTTCCGGATGAGATGGAAGATGAGATTGAGGCTCTGATCAAAAATAACATGAAAGACGTGGTACTTCCGATCGGTTCCGGCGTAGGAAAGATTGATTACCGCTTTGACCTGAGAGATGAATACGTGAAATTCATGGAAAAATGTGTTCCGGTGGATCTTAAAGGTATGAAAATTGTTGTAGACTGCGCAGAAGGCGCATCCCATTATACATCTGTCAAAGCACTGACAGATCTTGGAGCAGATCTTATCGCAATCCATACTGATCCGGATGGAACCAACATCAATTCCAATTGTGGCTCCACTCATATGGATGAGCTGAAAGCGCGTGTTGTATATGAAAAGGCAGCAGTTGGTCTTGCATTTGACGGTGACGCAGACCGTATGCTTGCAGTGGATGAGCATGGAAATGTTGTGGACGGTGATCAGATCATGGCAATCTGTGGCAACTACATGAAGTCCAAAGGAACTTTGAAGAAAGATACGATCGTAGTCACAGTCATGACAAACCTCGGATTTACCCTTATGGGGCAGAAAGAGGGCATCCATGTGGAAAAGACAAAGGTCGGCGACCGTTATGTTCTTGAGAATATGAGAAAAAATGGCTATAACATCGGAGGAGAGCAGTCCGGTCATGTTATCTTCTTAGACGATAATACAACCGGTGACGGATTATTAAGCGCCCTGCATTTATTAGAGGTTATGGTCAATACCGGAAAACCGTTGTCAGAACTTGCTGAGATTATGGAAGTACTCCCACAGGCTCTTGTCAACGCAAAAGTTCCAAACCATAAAAAAGAAAAATTCATGGAATATCAGGAAATTGCAGATGCCGTGGCAGATGTTGAGAAAAAATTCAAGGGCGAGGGAAGGGTTCTCATCCGCCCATCCGGAACAGAGCCTCTGGTGCGTGTCATGATCGAGGGGAAAGATCAGAAAGTGATCGATGAAGAAGCAAGGAAACTGGCGGAATTGATCACCAAAATAATGTTATAGAATACCAAAATGCTGGTCTGATTATAACATGGTGATTCAGACCGGCATACGGATAAAAAAATCAGGGGACTGGAATTTGGAGGGTAATACAGCATGGTTAGTCAGAAAGTAGTAATAAAAAATCCAACAGGACTGCATTTGAGACCTGCGGGAATTTTATGTAAGGATGCAATGCAGTTTAAATCACATATCACGTTCCGCTACCGCGATAATATCGCAAACGCAAAAAGTGTCTTAAGCGTGTTAGGTGCATGTATCAAGTCCGGGGATGAGATTGAACTCATGTGCGAGGGCGAAGATGAGGAAGAAGCCTTAAAAGCGATTGTGGAAGCGATTGAGAATGGATTGGGAGAGTAAGGGATATTTTTTCAAAAATTAAAAGAAAAAGATATTAAGTAAGATATGAAAATAAGCATTATTATACCGGTATACAACTCAACTTTATATTTGAAACAATGTGTGGAAAGCATATTGGCGCAGACGTATCACAATTTCGAAATTTTGTTAGTAGATGATGGATCTACGGATGATAGTCCGATGATATGTGATGAATATGCCCAAAAAGATGATAGAATTGTTACGATTCACAAACAGAACGGTGGAACATCAGATGCAAGAAACGTCGGATTGGAGAAAGCCAGTGGTGATTACATCACATTTATGGACAATGATGATTATTGGAGTGATCCAGATGCGTTGTGTGATATCATAAAAGTGATAAGTGAGACAGAACCGGATGTTGTGATGCACGCAAACATGGTGTATTGGCAGGATAAAAATAGAACTGTAAATCCGTCTTCTTTTGATCGCACACTTGTATCGGGAAAGAAAAGAAAAGAGGCAGTGGAAAATCTGATAAAAGCTGGAATGCTTAGCGTTACTGTTTGGACAAAACTTGTAAAAACCTCTTTGATACGGGAACATGATCTGTATTTTAAAAAGGGAATCCGCAATGAAGATACAGACTGGATTGCCAGAATGCTGATTTACGCAGAACGGTTTGAATGGTATGATAAACCATTTTATGTGTACCGCAAAGGCCATGAAACAGCTCAGACAAGTCAGAAGATGAAATATTATATGGTGAATGATCTGAAAAATATTATAATAGAATATACCCAATATGCAGAAAAATATTTGGATCAAGAATATCGGAAAGTTTTTTATGCGTATTTAGCTTATCCGTTTGCAGTCTGGATGGGACAGGCATATTTGATAGAACAGGATGAGCAAATTAAAAATGATCGTGAGATAATGAAAAAATATGCATATCTGTTAACTTATGATATAAACCCGGCAGTTCATCTGGTTCATAGGGTATATCGTATATTAGGATTTGGATTGACATCAAGAATTTTAATGTTATATATTAAAAAAGTTTATTATTCATAATAAAAAAATACATTAGAGTAATTGAACAGGTGAAAAAAATGTCAAAACATTATTGCATTTTTTCTGCACAGTATTATCCGCATGTTGGTGGTGTAGAACGTTATACTTTGTATTTGAGCAGAAAATTGATCGCTGCAGGAAACGAAGTTACTATAGTAACATCAAATACGGGTAATTTATCAGGAGATGAAATACAAGAAGGAATACAGATCTATCGTCTGCCATGTTACGATTTGTTAGGTGGAAGATATCCGGTGTTCAAAAAAAATAAAGAGTTTAAAAAAGTAGAAAAGTTGATCAGGATGAATCAGTATGATCTTGTGATTATTAATACGAGATTCTATTTGCATTCATTATACGGAGCAAAATTTGCAAAAAGTAAGGGGATTCCATCCATTGTAATAGAGCATGGAACATCTCACCTGAGTGTAAATAATAAGTTGTTTGACACAGTGGGAGGATGGTATGAACATTTCCTTACATTTTTGTTGAAAAGATATTGTGATGATTATTATGGTGTTTCAGAAGCCTGTTGCGAGTGGAGCGGGCATTTCCATATAAAATCAAAGGGAACACTATATAATGCGGTAGAAATCAAAGAATTTCAGAGAATTCTAAAAGAACCCGACATTGATTATCGGAAGGAATATGGAATCCCGAGTGGAGCAAAAGTGATTTCTTTTACTGGCAGATTAATTCCGGAAAAAGGGATTAAACAGCTTGTATCAGCAGTAAAGAAGATAAATATAAGCAGGATAAAAAACGGACAGATACCGGTTTATTTAATGATTGCAGGGGATGGCCCGTTATATCAGGAATTGTTAGAAATGTCAGATCAATATACCATATTGACGGGACAAATTGACTTTGAACATATTGTTAAAATTTTGGATGCGTCAGATATATTTTGCCTGCCATCAGATTCGGAAGGCTTTCCAACTTCCGTATTGGAGGCTGTGGCATGTAAGTGTTTTGTGATAACAACTTATCGAGGTGGAGCGAAAGAGTTGCTCATAGATGAACAGTATGGAATTATCATGAGAGATAATACAGTTGAATCAATTCAGAAAAATTTGGAAAAAGTAATAGAAGATGATGCATACCGAACACAGGCAGAATGTAAAAGTTATGACAGATTAGTAAAATATTTCACGTGGGATGCCACTGCTGAAAAGGTTATGCAGATTGCAAAAGACATGAATGGGGAGAAAGAATGAAAGTATTGATCATCATTCCGGCATACAACGAACAAGACAATATAGAACGTGTGGTGAAGCATTTGACAGAAAATTATCCAGAGTATGATTATGTGGTGATTAATGATGGATCAAGGGATAAAACATCTGAGATATGCCATTCAAATCATTACAATATTATAGATCTTCCGGTAAATTTAGGACTTGCAGGTGGATTTCAGACTGGTATGAAATATGCATATCAAAAGGGATATGATTGCGCAGTACAGTTTGATGCAGATGGACAGCACAGACCGGAATATATTGCAGCAATGATCCGGAAAATAGAAGAAGGAAATGATATTGTGATCGCATCCAGATTTGTTGAAGAAAAGAAACCGGCTACAGCAAGGATGATTGGAAGCAGATTGATCACCACTGCGATCAGACTTACTTCAGGTGCAAAAATCATGGATCCGACATCTGGAATGCGTATGTATAATAAAAAATTAATAGAAGTATTGGCAAACAACATAAATTTTGGACCGGAACCGGATACCGTATCGTATTTGATTAAAATGGGAGCAAAAGTGGCAGAAATACAGGCAAAGATGGATGAAAGAATTGCCGGACAAAGTTATCTTAATGCCGTCAATGCTGCAAAATATATGGCCAGAATGTTGATTTCTATATTATTAATACAGAACTTTCGCAATAAAAAGAAAGTGGATTTTACAAAATAGACAGGATAAAGGAGAAAAGAATGTCGATAGCATTTCGAATTACATTGATTATCGTATCTGTTTTTACATTGCTTTATATGTGCAAAAAAGTAAAACAGGAAAAATTACAGATAGAGTATTCTATTTTTTGGACATTGTTTGCGATAATGCTCGTTTTGTTTAGTATTTTTCCACAGATTGCAGATTGGATGTCAGAGTTGGTAGGCGTATATTCCACAACTAATTTCATATTTCTTTTGATTATATTTATATTACTTGTCAAATGTTTTCAACTCACTATGGACATTTCTAAACTGGACAATAAAGTAAAAGAATTAGTACAGAAGATTGCAATTGATGAGAAAGAAAAAAGGGAACAGAAATAAATGAAGGAAACAACAGCAAAGAAGAAATTTATGTGGAATATGGCTGGAAGTCTTTGCAATTCACTTTCCTCTATGCTTCTGTTGATTATCGTTAACCGGATTAGCGGAGAGAGCAGGGGTGGATTTTTTGCATTGGCGTATTCTACAGCGCAGCTTTTGTTTTCTGTCGGTGGATTTGAAATCAGACCAGTTCAGTCGACGGATATAAAAAATAAATTTACATTTGATCAATATTTTACCAGCAGAATGTTAAATTGTATTATTATGCTGATCTGCATGATAGGCTATATTGTTGTGAATGGTTATACTGGAGTCGAAGCACTTACCGTGTTTTGGATTCTGGGGTATCGAATGGTAGAGGCTGTGGCAGATGTATATAGTGGATTATTCCAACAGAGAGAACGAATTGACATTTCCGGAAAAGAGATGTTAATGCGGAGCGGAATTTCAACGATTACATTCACAATTATATTATGGTTAACAGACAACCTGTTATATGCGGCTATGACACTTACATTAACGTCACTGGTTATTATGCTGTTTTATGATTTACATATGAAAAAATACTTTGAACCAACGCCGGTGCATCTGGAATGGAGAGGGATTTTAGGTATTTATAATGCATGCTGGCCATTGTTTGTGTCATCTTTTATTATGAATTATCTGAACAATGCACCCAAATATGCGATTAACACATATTATGATGAGACGGTTCAGAACAGCTATAATATTTTATTTATGCCTGCATTTGTGATCAATTTATTAAGCCTTTTTGTATTCCGGCCACTTCTTACAGATCTTGCCAGAGATTGGGAGGGGGAAAATATAAAAGAGTTTACGGACATTGTGAAAAAAATGATGATTTTAATTGGTGCACTTACGATTGCAGCATGTGTGGGTGCTTATCTTTTGGGAATACCAATATTATCTCTTGTGTATGGAGTTGATCTGAGGGCATATCGAATGGAATTGGTGATCATTATGATATGCGGAGGACTGAATGCCTATGTATATTGTCTCTATTATGTGGTAACAGTTACGGGAAAACAGATTTTTTTATTGCTGGGATATGGAGCCGGACTTATATTTGCAGTATTTCTGGGATCGAGTTTCGTAAAGAGTCTTGGAATGTTGGGAGCGGCACTGAGTTGTACCCTTTCGTTTGGAGTAGTATTTATAGTATTTTTAATAATAACATCCTGTGTCGTAAAGGACAGGAAGAAGAAAACTGAAGTGTGATAAAAGATGGAAAATTTTATAAAAAGAAAGAGGGAATGAAGAGAATGAGTAAAAAGATTTTGGTAACAGGATGTAATGGACAGCTTGGTCGTGCAATCAATAAGGAATATGCAGGAAGTGATGTGACATTTATTAATACAGATGTAGCGGAAGGGGAAGGTGTGACAGCACTTGACATTACAAAAATTGAGCAGGTATTATCACTTGTACGTGCAGAACAGCCAGAAGTGATCATTAACTGTGCGGCCCATACAAATGTTGATGCATGTGAGAAGCAGTGGGATGCAGCCTATCGTATCAATGCTTTGGGTCCAAGAAACTTAAGCATTGCAGCAGAGGCAGTTGGCGCAAAGATGATTCATGTTTCAACAGATTATGTTTTTGAGGGAAATGGTACAAAACCATATACTGAATTTGATGCACCGAACCCGGTGAGTGCTTATGGTAAAACAAAGCTCGAAGGAGAGAAGTTTGTTCAACAGTTTTCAAACCATTTCTTTATTTTTCGTACAGCCTGGTTATATGGAGATGGAAAAAACTTTGTAAAAACTATGCTAAACCTTTCGGAGACTCATGATGAAGTGAGTGTTGTCTGCGATCAGCTTGGATCGCCAACAAGTGCAGTAGAGCTTGCAAAGGCAATCCATCATTTTGAGGGAACGGAAAATTATGGTCTGTATCATGCTACCTGCGAGGGAGATACAAACTGGGCAGACTTTACAGAGGAAATTTTCAAAAGAGCAGGAAAAAGCACAAAGGTAAATCATGTAACAAGTAAGCAGTATAAACAGATGAATCCGGCAGCGGCTGACCGTCCGGCATATTCTATTCTGGATAATTATATGATGAGATTAGCGGATGGTTATCAGATGGCTGACTGGAAAGACGCATTGGATGTTTATATGGCAGAGCTGAAATAGTTAATAAAATCCTAAGATGTGTAAAACTTGTCTTAGTATATAAAATATGGTAAAATGACAAATAATTGTGATGATAGGAGGATCTCGGAATGAGAACTTATTTGGTAACTGGAGGAGCTGGATTTATTGGATCGAACTACATTCATTATATGTTTCGCAAATATGATAATGAAATCAGAATTATCAATGTAGATGCATTGACATATGCAGGTAATCTGGAGAATTTAAAAGATATTGAAAATAGAGATAATTACACTTTCATTAAAGCGGACATCACGGACAAGGATGCTATCATGAAGATCTTTGAAGAAAATGATATTGACCGTGTTGTGCATTTCGCGGCAGAAAGTCATGTTGACAGAAGTATTAAAAATCCGGAAGTTTTTGTCAAGACAAATGTTCTCGGAACAGCAGTTATGCTTAATTGTGCAAAAAAAGCATGGGAGCTGCCGGATGGCAGTTTTAAAACTGGTAAAAAGTTCCTTCATGTATCGACAGATGAAGTATATGGTTCACTTCCTGATGATGGAAAAAGCTATTTTTATGAGACAACTCCATATCAGCCACACAGTCCATATTCCGCTAGTAAAGCGTCTTCTGATATGTTAGTGAAGGCTTATATTGATACGTATCATTTTCCGGCTAATGTGACGAATACATCCAATAATTATGGACCATATCAGTTCCCGGAGAAGTTGATTCCATTAATTATTAACAATGCTTTGCACGGAAAGAAATTACCGGTGTACGGAGATGGATTGAATATTCGTGACTGGTTATATGTAGATGATCATGCAAAGGGAATTGACATGGTTCAGGAACATGGAAAGCTTGGTGAGTCTTACAATATTGGCGGACATAATGAAAAGCGTAATATTGAGATTATCAATATTATCATTGAGACTCTACAGGAAATTCTTCCTGATACTGATCCAAGAAAAGCAAATGTAAGCAAAGATTTGATCACATATGTAGAGGATCGCAAGGGACACGATCGCAGATATGCGATCGCACCTGACAAGATAAAAGCTGAGATAGGCTGGGAACCGGAGACGATGTTCAAGGATGGAATTAAGAAGACCATCGCCTGGTATTTAGAACATGAAGACTGGATGAACAATGTTACCAGTGGTGATTATCAGAAATATTATGAAGATATGTATCAGGGAAAATAATAATAGCACAAATAGCAGTACCGTCCGTAGGTCGGATGATACTGCTTGTTTGCGTTTTACCAAAAAGTGATAAAATGAATTTTTTAGGAGGATGAAAAATGAAAGGAATTATTTTAGCCGGAGGATCCGGAACACGTTTATACCCATTGACAAAAGCAATTTCAAAGCAGATCATGCCGGTTTATGATAAACCAATGATTTACTATCCTTTATCAACTTTAATGCTTGCTGGAATCAGAGAAGTACTGATTATTTCTACACCAAGGGATCTGCCGGTGTTTGAGGAGTTATTAGGGGATGGATCACAGCTTGGGATGAGATTTGAGTATGCGGTACAGGAACAGCCAAGAGGACTTGCTGATGCATTTATTATCGGCGAAAAATTTATTGGAAAAGATGCAGTGGCATTGGTATTAGGAGACAATATTTTTTACGGACAGAGTTTCTCAAAAGTTCTTCGGAGCGCAGCTGAGCGTACAGAAAATGAAGCCGGCGCAACCATTTTTGGCTATTATGTAAGAGACCCGAGAGAATATGGGGTTGTAGAATTTGATGAGAATGGAAAAGCATTGTCCATCGAGGAAAAACCGGAAAATCCGAAGTCAAACTATGCAGTACCGGGACTCTATTTCTATGACAATGATGTAGTTGAGATTGCAAAGAATGTAAAACCATCTGCAAGGGGTGAGATAGAGATTACAAGCGTAAATAATGAATATCTGAACCGTGGAACTTTAAATGTTGAAACATTGGGAAGAGGATTTGCCTGGTTAGACACCGGAAATCATGACATGCTTCTTGCAGCGGCAGATTTCGTGTCAGCATTCCAGAAACGTCAGGGATTATATATCTCCTGTATCGAGGAAATTGCTTACAAGCGGGGGTTCATTGACAAAGAGCAGCTTGTGAAACTTGCACAGCCATTATTGAAGACAGATTATGGAAAATATCTGATGGAAATTGCAGAGGGATTATAAAGTCTTTATTTTCATCTATGGATAAAAAAGATTCGAAAAGGAAGTATAAAAAATGGGAAAAATAAAAGTAACAGACAATTGCAATGGAATTGCAGGATTAAAAGTGATTGAGCCGACCGTATTTGGGGATGCCCGTGGATATTTCATGGAGACTTATAATTACAATGATTTCAAAGAGGCAGGAATTGACTGTGAATTTGTACAGGATAATCAGTCTGCATCCAAAAAAGGCGTATTAAGAGGATTACATTTTCAGATTAATTATCCACAGGACAAGCTGGTGCGTGTGGTAAATGGAGAGGTGTTTGACGTTGCAGTCGATCTGCGCGAGGGATCAGAGACATTTGGTAAATGGTTTGGTGTGACTTTATCCGCAGAGAATAAGAAACAGTTCTTTATTCCAAAGGGATTTGCGCATGGATTTATCGTATTGTCCGATTATGCAGAATTCTGTTATAAGGTAACAGATTTTTATCATCCAAATGATGAGGGCGGGCTGTTGTGGAAAGACCCGGAGATCGGTGTGGAATGGCCGATGCCGGAAGGAATGACTGAGGCGGATCTTACATTATCTGATAAGGATAAAGTATGGAGTGGAATCTCAGAATACGTCAAAAACCGTAAATAAGTTATAGCTTAAGAGAATGAAAGTTAGAGGAAAAGCATGCCAACGGAAATAAAACAAGCCAATATGCTGAAAGAAATAATAAGTAACCGAAAATTAATATGGGACTTGTCAAAGAATGATTTTAAAACCAGATTTGCAGGATCCTATCTGGGAATTATCTGGGCTTTTGTCCAGCCGATTGTAACAGTATTGGTATATTGGTTTGTATTTGAAAAGGGAATGCATGCAAGCGGTATTAATCTCAGATCAGGAATTACAGCACCTTTTGTTTTGTGGCTGATAGCAGGACTTGTACCGTGGTTTTTCTTTCAGGAGGTACTGAGCGGCGGAACAAATGCGCTGATGGAGTATAGCTATCTGGTAAAAAAGGTAGTATTCCAGATTGATATCTTACCAATTATTAAATTGATATCGGCTTTGTTTGTGCATTTGTTTTTTATTACATTTACAATTATTTTATATGCGTGTTATGGGTATTATCCGGATTTGTACACATTGCAAATGTTATATTATACCTTTGCGATGATGGTTCTTTTATTGGGACTGATATATGCTACATCTGCAATGGTAGTATTTTTCAAAGATCTTGGACAGATCATTAACATTATTTTGCAGATAGGTGTCTGGATGACACCAATTATGTGGAATATTGATGGGATGGAATTGAATCCGATTCTGATTACAATTTTAAAGTTAAATCCGATGTATTATATTGTGGCAGGATATAGGGATTCTCTGATCAATAAGGCTGGATTTTGGGAACAACCAGGCATGACAATTTATTATTGGATTCTTACAATTGTATTATTCATAATCGGGACAAAAATATTCAAAAAATTAAAGCCACATTTTGCAGATGTGTTATAGAAAGGTAACTGCATGGATAACATCGCAATTTCAGTAGAACATGTAAAAAAAATATATAAATTATATGACAGAAACCGGGATCGCCTGAAAGATGCATTAGGATTTTCAAAAAAACCACTTGGAAAAGAGCATTACGCATTGAATGATGTATCTTTTCAGGTTGGTCAGGGAGAGACAGTTGGTATTATTGGAACAAATGGTTCAGGAAAATCTACAATTTTAAAGATCATCACTGGAGTTTTGAATCCAACCGATGGGGAAGTCAAAGTAAATGGGCGTATTTCTGCGTTGTTAGAACTTGGCGCCGGATTTAATATGGAATATACCGGAATTGAAAATATTTATCTGAATGGAACCATGATTGGTTTTACCAAAGAAGAGATAGATGAAAAGCTGCAGGATATTTTAGATTTTGCGGATATTGGTGATTTTGTAAATCAGCCGGTCAAAACATATTCCAGCGGTATGTTTGTACGTCTTGCATTTGCAGTTGCAATCAATATTGAGCCGGAAATCCTTATTGTCGATGAAGCACTTTCGGTTGGGGATGTATTTTTTCAGACGAAATGTTATCACAAATTTGAAGAATTTAAGAAAATGGGAAAGACCATTCTTTTTGTTAGCCATGATCTGGGGAGCATTGGAAAATACTGTGACAGAGTTGTCCTTTTGAATAAAGGGGTAAAGCTTGCAGAGGGTAAACCAAAGGATATGATCGATCTTTACAAAAGGGTAATGGCAGAATCAAAGATGGAAGACAGCCCGAAAAAAGAAGACGGTCATGCAGCAATAGAAGGAGTTGCATGGAAAGAATCCATGATTTTAAATCCGGATAAGCAGGAGTATGGCGATAAAAAGGCAGAGATTATTGACTTTGGAATTTTCGATGCAACAGGAAAGATTACGAATACTGTTTCTAAATTCGAAGAGTGTGTTTTGAAATTAAAGGTACAGTTTCATGAGGATGTGCTAAATCCAATTTTTGCATTTACAATCCGGGATTTAAAGGGAACAGATCTTACCGGAACCAATTCACTTATTGAAGGGTTAGAGCCTGGACTGATAGAGGCAGGGACGACACTTACAGTATCATTCAGACAAAAATTGCCATTTCAAAAAGGACAGTATCTGCTACAGTTAGGATGTACAGGATATAATGGAGACGAATTAGAAGTTTATCACAGATTATATGATATTTGTTGTATACAGGTTTTATCTAAAAAGGTTACTGTTGGGTATTTTGATTTGAACTCGATAGTAAGTTGTAATGAAGAGTAGGCTATGGGAAGGCGAACAGCGAGTAAAATCAGCGATGACAGGAATCGCTGTATATAAAAAGGAGCATTATGGGAAGAACACAGAAGCTTGCAGCAATTATAAAAGAGGGAGTAAGAAATCCTCAGAAAATAAAAAAAGGATTAAAAGTTTTAAAAAATCAGGGACCGGAAATCTTTAAACAGCGTTTATCTGCCAGTGTAAATTATGAACCTGGGTATGGCAGAGTGAAGAAAGAAAAATTAAAAAATTATAGTGGAGAGATTCTTTTTTCCATTGTAATGCCTGTATATAATGTAGAAATTAAGTGGCTTGATAAGGCGATTGAATCTATAGAAAAGCAGAATTACAAAAACTGGGAGATTTGCATTGCAGATGACTGTTCTACAAAGCAGGAGGTAAGAGAGCACTTATCTGCAATGAAAAATAGCCGGATTAAAATTAAATTATTAGAAAAAAATCAGGGGATTTCAGGAGCAACCAATGCGGCAGCAGCGCTTGCATCCGGAGAGTATATCCTTCTTATGGATAATGATGATGAGCTTGCACCGTCTGCATTACATGAATTTTATCAGAAGATAAAAAAAGAAGGTTCTGAGATCATATACAGCGATATGGATATTATTGATGCGAAAGGAAAAACGAGAGATCCATTATGTAAACCTGACTGGTCTCCAGATCTTTTCCTGAGCCAGATGTATTTAGGACATTTGATTGGATTCAAGAAGTCCTTATTTGAAAAAGTGGGTGGATTTCGCGGTGAGTTCAACGGAAGCCAGGATTATGATCTGTTACTTCGAATGACAGAGATGACGGACAAGATTGGACATGTCCCTGAGATACTTTATCATTGGAGAGATCTTCCGAGCTCCACAGCAGCCAATCCGGAGTCAAAGCCATATGCACAGACAGCAGGACTTAATGCGATTCAGGAACATTTAGACCGTATTTATGGCAAAGGAGCAGCGACTGCAAATGAGACAGAGAATTTGTTTGTCTATGATGTGAGATATCACATGAATGAGGAACCGAAGGTTTCCATTATTATTCCGATTAAAGATCATGCAGATTTGTTAAAGGCTGCAATTGACAGTATTTATGCGAAGACAACTTATAAAAATTTTGAAATTATTATTTTAAATAACAATTCTGAGAAGGAAGAGACTTTTAGTTATCTGAAGAAGGTGGAAGAAGAACATGACAATGTCATCGTGAAAGATGCGGCGTTTGAGTTTAACTGGTCAAGGCTTAATAATTATGGAATGAAGTTCGCAACCGGAGATGTCTATGTATGTTTGAATAATGATGTAGAAGTTATTGAACCGGAATGGCTTACAAGACTGGTAGAGAAAGCCATACGAAAAGATGTTGGTGTTGTCGGTGGGCTGCTTTTATATGAAGATAATACGATCCAGCATGCAGGGGTAGTTATTGGAATGGGTGGCTGGGCTGACCATGTGTTCAAGGGAATGAAACCACAGCACTATGGATCGCCATTTGTGTCACCGATGGTAACAAGAAATGTTTCGGCGGTAACGGGAGCCTGTCTTGCAGTTTCGAAGGCGACAATTGAGAAAATCGGTGGATTTGATGAGAAATTCATTGTATGTGGAAGCGATATTGAACTTGCACTTCGTGCAAACCAGCATGGACTCGTGAATATCTACGATCCAAATGTTCGTCTGTATCATTATGAATCTAAGAGCAGGGATGCAAGTAAAATCCCACAGATTGACTTTGATTTGTCGGATCAGATGTATAAGACCTACCGGAAAAACGGAGATCCATATTATAATAGAAATCTTGATTATTATTGTTGTCAGCCCCAAATTTGTGCCGCGGTGCAGCAGACTGTCAAAGAGCAGGAGGAAAAAATGCTTCTGAAGAGAAAAAGAGAAACCGGACTTCCACAATTGGATACGAATGTATATGAAATTACACCATACACTTTCCGTAAGATAGAATATCCGAACCGCAGAATGAACCTTCTGGTTCCGTCTATCAATGCAGAGCATGTCTTTGGTGGAATCTCAACTGCACTGAAGTTTTTCGATACTTTAGTGAAAGCATTAGGCTATGATGCACGTATTATTTTAGTAGACGCAGAGCCAGACAAAGCAGCCATTAAAAAATATTCCGATGAGTATACATTTGTAAAAGCAGAAGATGATTCTCTCGTTGCAAAACAGATTATTCCATACAGCAATCGTTTTAACCGCAGTATTCCAGTGTCAGAGAATGACTATTTCTTATTTACTGGCTGGTGGACAGCGTATTGTTGTCAGGATGCTTATGTTGGATTTGAAAATACATTTGGAATCAAACCAAATATTTTTCTCTATTTTATTCAGGATTATGAGCCAGGATTTTACTCCTGGTCTACGAAGTACCTGCTTGCAGATTCTACCTACAAAAGTGATTATCCAACAATTGCAATTTTTAACAGTATGTTGTTGAAAGAATTCTTCAATGAAAATCATTACCATTTTACGCATAGCTTTGCATTTGATCCTGTCTTAAATGATGGATTAAGAAAAGCGTTAGAGCAAATGCCTGCACAGGTTGATAAGAAAAAACAGATTCTTGTTTATGGACGTCCAGGTACGGAGCGTAATGCATTTAACCTTGTAGTAGCGGCTCTGAAAAAATGGGTGATGATGCAGCCGGATATTGAGGAATGGGAGATTCTTTCGGCAGGGGAGATGCACCGTTCAATTCCGCTTGGAAACGGCAAAGAGCTTGTCTCCGTTGGAAAGCTTACAATTGAAGAATATGCGCGGACTTTGCAGGAAACTTACGCAGGAATTTCACTGATGTGTTCACCACATCCAAGTTATCCGCCACTTGAGATGTCGGTATTTGATGTAAAGACGATCACGAATACTTATGCGAATAAAGATCTTAAGGATTTCAATGATAACATGGTATCACTGGATAATATCAGTCCAATGAACATTGCAACACATCTGACTGAAATCTGTAAAGCTTACAGACCGCAGGTAGAACATGTGACAGCGAATCCATTATATGTAAAAAATGAGCATGTATTTGATTTTATAAAGGATATCAAGGAGATTCTTGGGTAAAAAATAATAGTTGTAGATAACTATAGAAAAGAGGTTCTATGACAGAGCAGATTGGAAAAGTAACGTTAGATTATACATTTTATAATGGACAGGATCAATATAGTGACGGGGACATCGAGAATGATCTGTTACAGCTTATTATGGAAGAACCAGACGTAGAGAAGATACTTGCAGAAGATGACCGGTGGCCAGTGTTATATCATTTTTCACCTGTCAGACAAAATATATTGGAGTGGTATCCTTTTAAAAAAGATGCATCTGTACTTGAAATTGGGGCAGGATGTGGAGCTATCAGTGGAGTACTTTGCAGAAATGCAAAGCATGTGACAAGTGTAGATCTTTCTAAACGCAGATCATTGATTAATGCAAATCGTAATAAAGAATACGATAATCTTACAATTATGGTTGGAAATTTCAATGATGTTGTTTTGAAAGAAAAGTATGATTATATTACATTGATCGGAGTATTGGAATATGCCGGTTATTACACGGATGATGAACATCCATTTGAAGCCTTTTTAAAAAAAATCAGTGGATATTTGAAAGAAGATGGAAAACTGCTGATTGCTATTGAAAATAAATTTGGATTGAAATATTGGGCAGGCTCCAGAGAAGACCATACTGGAAAATTTTTTGATGGTTTGGAAGGTTATATTGATACAGATAGTAAAGTGAGAACTTTTAGTAAAGAGGCGTTAAAGAAAATAATTACAGATGCTGGATATGGGAAAGCAGAATTTTATTATCCGTTTCCGGATTATAAATTCCCTGTACAGATTTTTTCTGATGAGTACCTTCCACGAGAAGATGATCTTAATATAGGTTTAGATACTTTCGATAATACAAGAATGATGCTTTTTAACGAAAACAGAGTCTATGCAAATCTTTTAAAAGAAAAAAAATTTGAATTTTTTGCAAATTCGTTCTTTATAGAAGTTACAAAATAGTGTGAGGTGATATCTTGAAGAAAATTTACTCAAAAATTACAAAAGAGAGAAGAAAACAGTTTCAGATAGAAACCTACATAATGAAGGATGGGGAACAGAGACTGGTTGTAAAAAGAGCATTGGCAAAAGACGGAGTAGCACATATCAGGAAGATGTCTGATTATTATGAAAAAAATAAGGATGAAGGTATCCTGTGTCCATCCAAACTGATTTCAGAAAACGAGATCGCTTTTGAATTTTTAACCGGGGAGAGTCTTTGCAATACAATGTTGGAGGCTCTTGAGGATAAAGACGAAGTAAGATTTCTTTCTTTGCTTCGAATGTATGATGGAATCATAAGAAGCAATGTTAATATAGAAAGAAGAACATTTATGCCGGATGCACAATTTGTACAGGTGTTTGGCGAAGTTTCTTTCCCAGATGAGATGGAATGTGGAAAAGAAATGAATATCGATATGAGCTTTGATAATATCATAAAAGATCAGACTGACAGCAAATATAAAATTATTGATTATGAATGGGTATTTTCATTTCCAATTCCAGTGAAATTTGTAATATACCGTGCGGTGTCTGCTTTTTATACCAGAAATGGCAGTGCTATGAAAGATATCATGACAATCAATGAAATTTATGATTGCTTTGATATTACGGAAGAAGAAATTGTTATATTTGAAAATATGAATGAAGCATTTAATCAATATGTATATGGTGGGAAAAATGGCTATAACGCAAGCCTTATTGCTTACAAAAAAGAAGTATACGATGTGAAAAAACTGCTTCCGGAGGAAAACTTATTCTTACAGGTGTTCTTAAATGATGGAACAAACTATCTTGAAGACAAGGCAATTACAAATCATATTATAGGACAGAATGTAAAATTGAATATTCCGATTGAATTCACACAGTATGTATCAGAAATACGATTGGATCCATTAAATGTTTCATGTGTTTTGCAAAATCTCAAGGTGCAAATTGTGACAAAAGATAACAATGAATATGAAATTGAACATTATCGGCACAATGCCATCATAACAAAAGATCATGATTTTATATTTGCATCGGAAGATCCACAGATCATATTTGAAAATCAATGGGAAAATAATGTAAGAGAGGTAAAAATTGCATTTAGAATCAGGGAAGCAGGGTTGCAGGATAATCCGATACTCAGTGCACTTAGTGAGTTAAAATGTCATATGAACAAAGTAGAAAACGAACTGGAGTATATTAAGGGAACGAAAGTATATAAAACTTTATTAGAACGCAAAGTCGATAAAGTGTTAGGAGAAAATGAATGAAAAATGCAGCAGGAATATTGCTGGTAATTTATTTGTTTTTTTTAGTACCATTGTTGGCAGGTGCATTGATAGATGCAGCAGCAGGTGTAAAAAAGAGAAATATATCAAGCACATATGCAAATGGATTTGTTACTATGCTTGGAATATTTTGGGGTGTTGCGGTACTTTTTTTATATCGTGGCTGTACATTAGAAAAACTTAGTATGGTTTGGCTGCTAGCGACGATTACGATATGTGTGGTATCCATTTTAGCAAATAAAAAAGCAATACTTGGATGTTTCAAACATAAAAGAAAATCGGGAAGTGGGCATAAAGCTGTAAAAATTGCAATGGCAGTAACCGCAATAGCAATATTGTTTTCTGTAGTTTGCGTAAAACCACAGATGGAGCAGACAGTACAAACAGTAATGACATCAATTGATACCAATTCTGCATATATATATCAGCCATATACTGGCGAACAGTATCCTGCCACGCAGATGGAAAAGATATTTTCACCTTATGAGATGCTATATGCGGTCACTGCATGGGTTTCCGGATTACATCCGGCATTGCTGATAAAGGTAATACTTCCATTATTCATTTTACCATTTTTTATGTGCTGTTATTGGGAAATTGGAAAGTTCTTTTTTAAGCAGGAAAAAATGCAGGCAGTATTTTTAATAATTGTAGAAATTATCTATTATGTACCAATATATACAGCGGTAGAAACTCCGGTGACAGGCATATTTCGAAGCTGTTGGAATGGTAGTGTAATGTTGGAATGCTGCATTCTTCCATATGCGTTTTTACAAGTGATGCGTATGTTAAATTTCATGTATGGAGGAGAAAAAAATAAAGTATCCGATTGTGTAAAACATCCGGTTATGATGCAGGCAGTATTATTTATTATTTTATATCCGGCGGCACAATTGTTACATCACAAAGGCTGGTTTTATGTGTTCCTGATGATGTTGCTGATGATTCTTGTCTGGTTTGTAAGGAAGGGGTATAAATATGTCCGGGTTGTGGGAAGACATTAAAAATGCATATTTTTCTTACAATGGGATGGGAACAAATGTTTTTTTCCTTTTTGTTGCAATATTTTATTTCTTGATTATAAATAAAAAAAGACAAAGAAATTTGTTAATATATGAGATTTTTGGTATACTTTTTCTGATGACGCCGGGAATTGCAAATGGCATACTAAATATGAGCGGTCAGAACACAGATCATTGGATGGTCTATGGAATACTAAATATAGTAGCTGTTGTTGGAGTTGTAATGACAGACTATCTGATAAACATACCCACTAAGAAAGAAAAAATAATTGTCATAGTGATATATATTTTACTGCTCCAGGCAGGGATGGGATTAAATTATACGTCGCAGCATTTGGAATTTATCACGAATAGTTATAAAATATCAAATGAAGTCATGGAGATCGCTGAACAGTTGGAATTTGTAGAAAAACCAAGAGTTCTTGCACCGGAACAGGTGGCAGGCGAGCTTCGTGAATATGATACCAGATTTGCAGTTATTTATGGTGAAGGTTTATCTTTTACACAGGAGAATCTGGAACAGCTGCAGATGGAAACAGATTCCTATGGCTGCAATTGTCTGGTTATTAATTCTGAGTATGACAATATTGAATTTTTTAATAGCATTGGATTTAGTAAAATTTATAATACAGAACATTATGAAGTATATGCAAAATAATTTATAGAGAAAAGTGGCGGACTTATGAAAAACTTAGATAAAACATTATGGATCAAGAGAATATTTATGGTGCTGATGGATATTTGCATTGTAATATTGACAAGCATCACGGCATTGATTGTAAGATTTGAATTTAGTCTTTCGGCTGTACCAAAGTATTATATTGGTGTTGTATGGAGTTCATTGCCGGCAACGTTAGTGATCGCGATTATTGTATTTTATGTATTTCGTTTGTATAGCAGCCTTTGGGTATATGCAGGGGTAACCGAATTATTGTATCTTGCAGCAGCATGTATTGTAGATACGCTGCTCAATACAGTGACGATTCTTCTGAATTACAGAGATCAGGAGTATCCGCTGCCTAGAAGCTGGTATTTTATTTATGGAACATTATTATTGGCGTTTATGTTTATCAGCCGCTATTCTTATCGGGCAGTCAGAACTTTTTTTGGAAAAAAAGTGGATGAGAAGAATCTTAAGAGAGTGCTTGTAGTAGGTGCCGGAGAAGCAGGAAATTCAATTATCAAGGAAATTTCCGGCAGTCGTTTTGTGAATATGCATATTGTAGGTTTTGTGGATGATGATAAAAGCAAAATTGGAAAATATATGCATGGTGTCAAAGTCCTTGGGGATAGAAATGATATCATAGAAATTGCAAATGAGTATCTTGTAGATGAGATCATTATTGCAATTCCGACAGCGAGTGCAAAAGAGACAAAGGCAATTTTAGATATTTGTAAACAGACCGGCTGTGAATTAAAACGTTTACCTGGTATGTATCAGTTGGTAAATGGGGATGTCAGTATCAGCAAATTAAAAGATGTTGATGTAAATGATCTTTTGGGACGTGATCCGATCACGGTTGATCTTGATTCCATTATGGGATATGTTTCTGATAAGGTAGTTATGGTTACAGGTGGAGGTGGTTCGATTGGCAGCGAGTTATGCCGCCAGATTGCATCACACAATCCAAAACAGTTAGTGATCGTTGATATTTATGAAAATACTACATACGATATTCAGCAGGAATTAAAGAGAAATTATCCTGAACTCGATCTGGTTGTATTGATTGCTTCCGTAAGAAATACAAAGCGCATGGATCTGATTTTTGATAAATATCGTCCGGAGATCGTATATCATGCGGCAGCGCATAAACATGTACCGTTGATGGAAGACAGCCCGAATGAAGCAGTAAAAAATAATGTTTTAGGAACATGGAAAGTGGTTCAGGCCGCAGATAAATACAATGTAAAACGTTTTGTCATGATTTCTACAGATAAGGCAGTAAACCCAACGAATATTATGGGCGCTACCAAGAGAATCTGTGAGATGATTATTCAGACATACAATAATCGTTCTAAGACAGAATATGTAGCGGTTCGATTTGGTAATGTACTTGGAAGCAACGGAAGTGTGATTCCTTTATTTAAGAAGCAGATTGAAGCAGGGGGACCGGTTACTGTTACGCACCCGGATATTATCCGTTATTTTATGACAATACCGGAAGCAGTATCTCTTGTGTTACAGGCAGGAGCCTATGCAAAAGGGGGAGAAATCTTTGTTCTGGATATGGGAGAACCGGTTAAGATTGTAGATCTTGCAAGAAACCTGATACTTCTTTCAGGACATAAACCTGACGAGGACATCCAGATCGTATTTACAGGATTAAGACCAGGCGAAAAATTGTATGAAGAGATGCTCATGAAAGAAGAAGGCATGCAGGAAACAGCCAATAAATTAATTCATATTGGCAAACCAATACAGATGGATGAAGAGAAGTTTTTAAAACAGTTAGAAGAAATCAAAGAGCATGTGGTAGAAGAACCAGATGATATACGGGAATGGGTGCAGAAGATGGTGCCAACATACTCTATTCAGAATCGGTAGAACCAGAAAACAGGGAATCTAATATGGAAAAAATATGGGAAGTCATCTTAATTCTTGTGCTTGCAGGAATGGGATTTATTTTGCAGCTTGATAGGAAAAAGGAAAATGGAACAGATAAAACAAATTCTAAAAAATAAAAAAATATATCTTAGAGATTTTATTGCAATTATTGTAATATTTTTCCTATCGTTATTTGTAGAACAGGTATTATTACAGTGGAATTCGTTTAAAAACGAAAAATATGAGCAGACTTTTCAGGTGAGCGAAGTACAAAAGGCAGAGAATAAAGATGGAGAGACAACGTATGATTTTTTATTTGATGGAAGATATGTGAGCTCTATCTATTTGATTTATCAAAGCAAAACGGACATCAGTTCCAGAATGGAAGTGACATTCTATGATGGATATGGACAAAAAGAAGTGATGGAACTGGAAGATACTGCATCATTTTTGCTTGGAAAATCTGCAGTTTGGGTAGATCAGAAAGTTGACAGCCTGAAATTGACAGTGGAAAACAAAGATGCGGATAAGTTAAATTCAATAATATTTGTAAATCACACGGTATTTTCCTGGGCAAAGTTTCTGCTTGTATTTTCAGTATTGTTGCTAAGTTACTTATTTGTTTCTCATTGTACTTTTTTTGGAAAAAGACCCGAATGGATGTACGCAATGGTATCAGTTGCATTAGGAACGGTGATTATCTTATCAGCACATCATTCATTTGATTCATGGGATGAACAGATTCATTATAATATAGCATATACAGACTCCTGGGTATGGAATTATATGGAGTACAGTGATGCTGTGATGTCAAATGTAGAAATGCGCGTACCAACAGGGGACACGTTAGAGGAAGAACAATGGATAGGAGAATGGCTTAATCAGGCAAATGATACCGTTGTATTATCATCACAAAAAGGTAGATTTCTCAGATATGGACAAAGGGCTTATCTTCCACAGATATTAGGACTTGGATTAGGAAGAACACTGGGATTGTCTTATGTAGCAACAGTATTTTTAGGAAAGTTTTTTAATTTACTGTTTTGTACAGCTGTCGTTACGTGTGCGATTCGTTTCAGCAAGTATGGAAAACGTACATTGATGTGTGTTGGGTTGCTGCCGACAACGGTATTTCTTTTTTCGTCATTTACATATGATGCATTTGTGATAGCACTTTTAATGTTGGGCATAGCATTGTTTGTAACAGAGTACCTGAGTGAAGAAAAAATTCAAACAAAACGGACGATGGTATCTATTCTTGCTATGGTTGTGGGATGCTTTTCAAAGGCGGTCTATATTCCATTTTTGGCATTATATTGGCTTATGCCGAAGGACAAGTTTTATAGCAGGAGACAAAAGAATCTGTTTAAAGCAGGAATCTTTGTCTTATTAATATTAATGTTTGCGTCCTTTATACTGCCGTTAATAGGTAATGTTACAAGCGGAGCAGAGGTAGGAGATTACCGTGGAGGAGATACGAGCCAGACAAGTCAGTTATCTATGATTTTGGGATATCCGTTGACGTATACAGGAGTTTTGTTGAAATCACTTGGAACAACGTTTGCATCTTATTTTATTGGTTCCAAAGTGCTTGCAAATTTTGCATACCGTGGAATCTATGATGGAATAGGATATTTTGTAGTACTGCTTACGATGTTGTTTACATTTGTGACCGATTTTGGAATGACAGAAAAAACATATGATGCACAGATGAAAAGAAAAATATTGATGATGAAAATATGGAATGCAGTATTAATATTTGGAACAGCATGTCTGGTCTGGACGGCATTATACCTGGATTTTACACCGGTAGGGTCGATGGTAATTAACGGAGTATCACCAAGATATTATTTGCCGCTGATCTTTCCACTGAGTCTCATTTTTATAAACCAAAAAGTGAGATGCAGCATGAAATTAGAGAATTATCAGAGTCTTATAGCGTTTTTAATGCTGATAGGCACAGGTATATCTATTTATTGTCTGATGCTTGCATAAATTGCAGATACATGAAAGGAATCAAAAAGATGAAACAGTTTACAATTTCACAGAAAATTTATATGGGAGTGAAAAGGGTAATTGACATTTTATTATCTGCTCTGGCATTAATTCTGTTATCCTGGTTGTTTTTGATTTTATGCATTGCGATTAAAATTGATAGTAGAGGACCAATCCTTTTTAAACAGAAAAGGGTTGGAATCCATAAGACACACTTTATGATCTACAAATTCAGAACTATGAGAATTGATACGCCAAAGGATATGCCAACTCATATGCTGGCTGATCCGGAACAGTATATTACAAGAGTAGGGAAATTTTTAAGAAAAAGCAGTCTGGATGAATTGCCGCAGATCATCAATATCCTTATGGGAAAGATGAGTATTGTTGGACCAAGGCCAGCTTTGTGGAATCAGTATGATTTGATCGAGGAACGGGATAAGTATGGTGCGAATGATGTAATGCCGGGACTGACCGGATGGGCGCAGATCAACGGACGTGATGAGTTGGAGATAGATGTAAAGGCAAAACTGGATGGTGAGTATGTGAAAAAATTTGGATTCATAATGGATCTGAAGTGCTTTTTTGGAACGATCACAGCAGTTTTGTCACACAAAGGTGTTGTGGAAGGTGGAACCGGAGAAATGCATAAATAGCTAGTAGCTGCGGATAAAAAGACATGCTGGGTTATTTGAGGGAAAATAATGGGAAAACAGATTTTGATAACCGGAACCAACAGTTATGTTGGCACTTCATTCAAACAGTATATAGAGAAAAAAAATGGAAACATGCCGTTGGAAGACCGATGGCATGTTACATTTGTTTCTGTGAGAAATTCAGAATGGAAGAAAATGGATTTTTCAAAATATGATACGATTCTCCATGTGGCTGCAATTGTACATCAGAAAGAGCAGCCGGATATGGAAACATTATATTATAATGTGAATACAAAACTTACGGTAGAACTTGCAGAAAAAGCAAAAAAAGAACATGTTCCACAGTTTATATTTTTCAGTACTATGAGTATTTACGGAGTTGTGACGGGGAATATTACAGAGGATACAGTGCCTTCACCAATAACATTTTATGGAAAAAGTAAACTTGAGGCTGAGGAACAGTTACTGAAATTGAAAACAGAAGAATTCACGGTGTCCATTGTCAGACCACCGATGATATATGGAAAAAACTGTACAGGTAATTATATATCATTGGAAAAACTTGCAAAATTAACTCCGATTTTTCCCAAAATTGCGAATGAAAGAAGCATGCTTTACATTGATAACCTGTCTGAATTTTTATATCGTATCACGGAAAGCAAACTTGGAGGTATTTATTGTCCACAAAACAGAAAATATGTGAATACTTCTGATATGGTGGTTCGAATCGCAGAAAACTATGATCGTAAAGTATGGCTTGTTCCAGGTTTTCAGGGAATTATCACACTGCTTGCAAAGAAGATTAATATTTTTGCAAAGGTTTTTGGAAGTTTAACCTACGATTGGAAAATGTCATTCCCAGAAGAATTGGGAGATTATGAAGTCACTGATTTTCTTGAAAGTATTATAGAAAGTAAAAATGAAGAAAAATAATATAGTTTTGTGATATTGCGTGAAATCAAAATATGAGGGGATAGAATGAAGCAGGAAAAGAGTAAGATATCTGTATTGATGTCTGTTTATAAAAAAGAAAATCCAGAATATTTAAGAGCGTCATTAGAAAGTATATTAGTTCAGACGAGGACTGCAGATGAAATCCTTCTGATCGAAGATGGACCTCTGACACAGGAATTATATCAGGTAGTGGCGGAGTATCAGAAAAAATGTGATTATCTCCATGTGCATGCTATGGAACAGAATGTTCAGCTTGGTCGTGCACTGGCAAAAGGAGTGGAATTATGCCAATATGATCTGATCGCAAGAATGGATACAGATGATATTGCGATGCCGCATCGATTAGAGAAAGAGGGGGCATATATGGAAGCACATCCTGAAGTGGATGTGGTAGGTGGTGCTATCCGGGAATTTAATGATGAAGGAACCATAGACCGCGTCAAGAATATGCCAAAGACTCAGGAAGAAATTTTAGAGTATGTGAAAGTGCGTAATCCATTAAATCACATGACAGTTATGTATAGGAAAGATTCTATTTTAAAAGCGGGAAATTATAAACATTTTCCATTTCTGGAGGACTACTCTCTATGGAGCAGGATGTTGTCACAGGGATATCAGTTCCGGAACATGGAAGATATACTTGTCCGGGCGAGAACAAGCATGGGATTAGTAAAGCGAAGAAGTGGATGGGCTTATTACAAGGATTTTCAAAAGCTTAGAAAACAGCAGCACGAGCTGGGAATTACAAATACGTTTGAATATATAAAGGCGCAGGTTGGAACTTTTGTTGTACTCATGATGCCGGGGTGGATGAAGGAGTACTCATATAAGAGATTTTTGCGCAAATCTGAATAACTAAGAAAAAATTCATAGAAAAATTCTTTTGTGTAAAGAAAATTATGCTATAAATGCTTAAAGGGTAAGGCATAAATGGAGGAAAAAAATCATGCGTGAAGCCCATGTGCTGGAGATCATTGGAAAACGCCCGGTGGGCGGTGTCGGGACAGTGATGCTCAATTATCAGAGACATATGAATATGGAACGTGTCCAGATGGATTATCTGATCTTCGGAGAGCAGGAAGAGACATTTGATAAAGAAGTGAAAAAACTTGGCTCAAGAGTCTATACTTATCCGGCATTGTCCGGCAGACAGATGAGACAGACAAGGAAATATTTTGAACAGTTTTTTTCGGAACATCACAGTGAATATGATATTGTTCATCTCCATGCACCCTATATTGCTTTTTTATGCCTGCCGGTTGCTGCAAAGTATGGAATCAGTCATCGAATTGTACATAGCCATGCAACTGTATATGCGGAGAGTAAAGGAAAAGCGGTGCGGAATAGAATGCTTTGGAGCATATCCCAGAAGTACATTACCGATCGGATCGGATGCTCGCAGGCAGCAGGAGAGTTCCTTTTTGGAAAAAAAGATTATACTGTGTTAAAAAATGCGATCTGCTGTGATGAATATGCTTATAACGAGGCGGCAAGAAATGAAATCAGAACACAGTATGAGGCAAAAGATAAGCTTGTTATTGGAAATGTAGGCCGTTTTAGTCAGCAGAAAAACCAGATGTATCTGGTAGATATTTTTTCGGAGATACGAAAAATCCTCAAAGACAGTGTATTATGGCTGGTGGGAGATGGCGAACTTCGACCACAGATTGAGGAGAAAATAAAACAACTTGGGTTGATAAATTCTGTAAAAATTTTCGGAATGGTGGATAACACAGGAGAGTTATATCAGGCAATGGATGTCATGGTCATGCCATCTTTATTCGAAGGGCTGCCAATGACTGGTGTAGAAGCACAGGCATGCGGTCTGCCATGTGTGTTTTCTGATACGATCACCAGAGAAGCGGATGTGATGGGCAGTCCATTCCTGTCGCTGGAGGAAAGTAAGGCAGAATGGGCGAAGACAGCGGTAAGAGCGGCAGGACGCTATAAAGAAAGCGGAAAGGCAAGACGAAGTTTTGGAAAAGAGCTTGCAGAACATGGATTTGATATCCGTGTGGAGGCGGAACGATTAGAAGAAATGTATGAGGAAATGAAATGAAACCATTAATCAGTGTGATTGTGCCAATCTATAAAGTAGAAAAATACCTTGCAATCTGTGTTGATTCGTTACTCCGTCAGAGTTATGGAAATCTGGAAGTTATTTTGGTAGATGACGGGTCTCCGGACGAGTGCCCGGCAATCTGTGACAAATATCAGAACAAAGACAATCGAATCAAAGTGATACATAAGAAAAATGGTGGTTTGTCTGATGCAAGAAATGTCGGATTGGATATTGCACAGGGAGAGTATGTGGCGTTCGTTGATTCAGATGATTTTGTTGATGAGGATTATATCTATAAACTGTATAATGCATTACAGCAGAATCGGACATCAATTGCAGTTTGCGGAATTCAGATAATTGATGAGAGTAATAAAGTTACAGATCAAATATGTGTGACACAGGATAAGAAGCAGGAGCTTTATACGGGAAAAGAAATTATAAAAAAAGAGCTTCAGGGTGAATGGGTACTTGTTACAGCATGGGGAGCTTTGTATGATGCTAAAATTTTTAAAGAACTGCGTTTCCCATGTGGAAGACATTACGAAGATGAGTATGTGTTTGTATCCGTTTTTGAGAATCAGGAATGTGTGGTGTGTATTCCGGAGAATATATACTACTATCTACAACGTGCAGATTCCATTATGGGAGTTACTTATAAAAAACAGGATTGCATGGATTATTTTGAAATGTGGCATGAGCGGATAGATTATTTTCAGGCAAAAGAAGACAGAGAACTTCTGGCACCAGTGATACAGAGCTGTCTGGCATGGAATGTGCTTTATCTGGCAATGAATGGGGAAGCTATGGAAGAACCGGAAAAAAGATTATTGAAAAAAGATATTCGAAAGTATTTCTGGAAAATTTTTGCAAAGCCATATCTCTATAATTGGAAAGAGAGCGTGAAACTTGCAGTGAAATGTGTGATGGTATTAATGAATGACAAGAGTTTAGGAAAGCGGTATGTATGACAAAAAAAATGTTTCAGGTGACACGAGCCGGGATGGTCGCAGTCACGATATTTATCTGTCTGAATCTTCTGTTGGATAAAAAAGTTATGGTTGGAGATGGACATATCTGGGAGCGGTGTGCATGGCTTTTGATATCGTTAGTGGCGTTTTTAGCAGTGTCTGTTCTTTATGAGAAAAAGCGAAAAATATTCAGTGTAGGGTATTTGTTTCTACTGATTAACGTGTTTATTGACGGAGTTTTATGTCCGGGGTATTTTACAGATAGCAGATTAAGGGAGATGGAAAGAGAGGGAGTGCAGGAACCACAGGATTTCTTTCTACTTTATTTGGGAGTATATTTTATTATTATGGCAGTAATATTCCTATATCTGTTATGTGTGAAACAGACGACAGATGAAGTGAAACAGAGTGATTTTATAAGGTATAAGAGGGCGGATGATATCACTGTTTTCTTAATGGGAATTGTTATTTTGTTTTTGAATTTTAGATTGGGGACAGCTGGACTTGTGCTATATGTTCCGGTTTTCTGTTACTTTTCGGCCCGATTCTTATGTACACATGGAAACCTTAATTTGTATACAGTGGGTGGTCTTTTAGGAGGTTTATATTGCCTTTATCGGGTAAGAACCAATCGATTCCTTTTTATTCAATATATCATGCCGCTGTTATTAATCTTCTTTCTCTTTGTGGCAGTGAATGATAATTATAAAAAAGGAAAAAAAGTAGTTCCGTTATTGATTTTCGGGATTTTCGTTGTTATGGCATATGGAATGGTATCTGAATTGGTGAAGTTAAATCTCTATTATGACAGGAGCTATAATATATTAAGTGAGATTACAAATTTCAAAAGTATTTATGATTCATGTGTAAGACAGGTTTATAGGCTATTTGGTGTCTGGACGGAGCTTGGAGGTAATATTATCCAGCATGTGAAAGTACACGGTTTTTTCCATGGAATTACTTACGTGAAGAGTTTTGCGGGATATTTCGGATTCGAATATGTGAGTCTGCCGCTTCTTTCGGCAAAATATATTTCAGCATCTTATGCACAGCCTGGACTTATTGCAGAAGGCTATGCAAATTTCGGAGTAGTTGGTGCGGTGATAAATATGTTGATTCCATTTGCAATTGCAGAAGGAAGTCTTACATATTTCTTAAAGAAAAGAAATGTATTGGCACTTTGTATTTTATCTGTTCCATATACCAAATTGTTATTTGATGGTGGTACGATTAATAATATGATTTTTGGAATTGCAACTTGTATTCTGGCTTTTGCTTTTTCCATTTTCTTACACTGGATTGGAGTAGTACTTCATGGATATGGCAGTGGTGATATTCATTTTACAAAGAGAAAGAGTGTAGAAGATCGGATAGATGAGGAAAATATATGAATGATTTAATAACAATTGTTGTGCCTGTATACAATGTTGAAAAATATCTGCCCCATACACTGGAGAGTATTTGTGGACAAACTTATACAAATCTTCAAATTTTGTTGATAGATGACGGTTCTACAGATGACAGTCTTGCAGTTTGTCATAAATGGGCACGACAGGATAACAGAATTCAGGTTTATGAGCAGGAAAATCAAGGTGTTGCAAGAACAAGAAATAAAGGAATACAATTGGCAATAGGAAAATATGTGATGTTTCTGGATGCAGATGATTGGGTTGAAGCAGATATGCTGGAAAGTCTGTATCGGTTGGCTGAGGTAGATCATGCAGATGTAGCATGCTGCTTGCTTCAGGAAGAAAATCAACTGGAAGAAAAGGATAACTGCACTATAACTGAACGTACAATTATTCATGGAAAAAACAAAACAGAGAGTGGTCTTGCACTGCTTACTGTGTGGGGACCGGTGTGTAAGTTATATCGCAAAGATTTAATTGAAAATATTCAGTTTGAAGAATATAAAGTGGCAGAGGACTTATTGTTTAACACGAATGTGGTTTGTTCCGAAAAATTTGAGAGAGCTTCATTGATTCAATATCCATTTTATCATTATATGATTTATGCTGGAAGTGCGATGAAGCAGGAATTTCAGGATAAATATCTGGAAGCTATGAGAGTGGAAGAATTGTGTTATGAGAAATTAACGAAAATCTCACCGGAATTTGCAGATATTAATCTGATAGGGTGCAGTGTAAGCAGGGTATTTGAAAAATATGCTGCATTGTCTCCAGAGAAGAAAAAACAGTACAAAGCTGAATTCAAATATTGCAAAAAATTTGCAAGAGAACATAAGAATGCACTTTTGCAGACAAAAGACAGGCATCGGAAGATTTCAGGATGGCTGAAAGTATATATACCAGATTTCTATTTGTGGACATTATCACGACGTATGAGAGGATAAATGAGTGAAAAAAATAGCATTAGTATTGCCGGAAGCAGGTCCGGTACCAGCTGTCAAGGGTGGGGCAATTGAAGAACTGTTGACCATACTTGTAGAACAAAACGAAATAGAACACCGGGTACAGTTTATGGTATTTTGTGCGGACAATGAGCAGGCGAGGGCGATTGCAGAGAAGTATAAGTATTCGAAAATTATATATCTTCCAAAGACAACATTGGCAGATCGTCTGATCAATCGTGTGATACGTTACAGTAATCGGATTATTAAGAACAAGACATGGATTGATATTGCTTATTATCGCAGAGTATTTCGTTATCTGAAAGAATACAGACCGGATGCAATTGTTGCAGAAGGTGGATTATATCATGAATTCAAACGTTTTGCACAGGAATTCGGAAAAGAGAATGTATATCTTCATATTCACCATCACCTTTTGTGCGAGCCATATATTGATCATATTTACGGAAGTGTGATTGGAATCAGTCAGTTTGCAACAAGAGAGTGGATGCGGACAACTGAGGATAAAGATGTAAAAGCTTACACAGTATATAATTGTGTGAATGAGGATAAATTTAAGAAAAGGATCACGCCGGAAGAGCGGGAAAGAATCCGGGGAGAATTTGGATTTAAGAGGGACGATACTATCCTGCTTTTCTGTGGAAGAATTATAGAGGTAAAAGGTGTGAGAGAGTTACTTCAGGCAGTTATTAATTTAAAGCGGCCGGATATAAAACTTCTCATGATAGGAAGTGCTGGGTTTGGCGGTAATGTGGTGACACCTTATGTGCAGGAAGTACAGAAACTGGTGGAGAAAGCCGGAGAGCGTGTGAAGTTTACCGGATATATTGAGAATCAGAAATTATATCGGTACTATCAGTCGGCAGATATCCAGGTTATTCCATCTCTGTGGGAAGAGGCAGCGGGTCTGATTGCTATTGAGGGAATGCTTTCCGGACTGCCCCTTATTATTACGAAATCCGGTGGAATGATAGAGTATGCCCCCTCAAATGTGGCTGTATGGATAGATAGAGATAATATTATTCCGAATCTGGAAGCTGCAATCATACAGTTGGCAGATGATAAAGAAAAGCGGAAAGAGATGAGTGAGTTATCTTTGGAGCAGGCGAAAGAATTTCCGAAAAAGAAATTTTACGAAGATTATATAGAGGTTTTTGAACATGAAGGAACTAGGAAAAGATAAGGCACTTATCATAAATACAATCGCAAGCTTTGTGACATTTGTTGTAGGACTTGGCATCGCATTTTTCTTTACACCATTTCTGACCGATACGGTAGGGGAAGAAGCATATGGGTTTGTAAGTCTTGGAAATAATGTAATTAACTATATTACAATTCTCACGGTAGCGCTGAACTCAGTAGCGGGAAGATTTATCACAATCGAATATCATCAGGGGAAAAAGAAAGAAGCGAATGAGTATTTCTCGTCTGTATTAATGGCTAATATAGCAATCATACCAGTAATTCTTGCAGTTGCAGTACCGGCAATTTTAAATGCTGAGAAGTTATTGGATATTCCGGTTGAGTTGCAAGCTTCTGTAAAGCTTTTATTTTTCTTCATTCTGTTTAATTTTATTATTACTTTGATTAGTACGGTATATAATGTAGCAACTTTTATTACCAATAGATTATATTTAAGCAGTATTGCCAATATTGTGACAGCATTACTCCGTGTGTTTTTAATGTGTCTGTTATTTGGTATGCTGCCTCCAAATGTAGCCTATATTGGAATCGTAACCTGTATTTGTACGTTTGTAGGACTGGTAATGAACATGTATTATACAAGATTACTTGTACCTGATATACGATTGAAAATGTGTTATGTTCACTGGATCAAGGTAAAAGAGCTTATCAGTGCCGGAATCTGGAATTCCATATCCAGATTATCACAGGTTCTTTCAGACGGATTGGATTTGGTAATTACGAATATCTGGATCAGTGCCTATCTGATGGGGGAACTATCTATCGCACAACAGATACCAACCTATATTTCAACACTGACCAATACACTTATTAATCTGTTTAGCCCGAATCTTACTATGTACTATGCGAAGGACGATACAGAAGCAGTGGTAAAGGAATTGAAGCTTTCCATGAAGTTTTCTTCCTTTTTTGTGAATATTATTTTTTGTATTCTTGTTATTTTCGGGAAATATTTCATGCAGCTATGGGTGCCGAATCAGGATGTGAATCTGATTTATTCTCTTCTTGTGGTGATCATGATGAGTCTTCTGGTTTCCGGTGTAACAACATCCTTAAACAACGTATTCCTTGTGACAAACAGGTTGAAGGTGAATTCTATTTTCTGGTTGATCATCAGTTTTACTAATGTACTTTTGGTGTTCATCTTCTTAAACACTACATCACTTGGAATTTATGCGGTAGCAGGGGTAAGCAAGGTAACGGGAATTCTTGGAAACCTTATCTTTGTACCTCTGTATGCGTGCAAATGCCTTAAGATAAAATGGAATACTTTTTATCCAATTATTTTCAGGTATATTGGAACGACATTTATTATGATGATCGTATTTTTTGGAATTAAAAGGCTATATGTATTGCCAATTAACTGGATAACATTTTTTGTAGTATGTGTGATCGCAGGATTTGCTGGATGTATTGTTAACTTTTTTGTATTATTGAATCATACGGAAAGAAGTATTATGAAAAATAAAATTATGGCGAGGGTAAGAAAATAATGGATGAAAAGAAAAAAATTGGAATTCTGACGTTTCATAACGCACATAATTATGGGGCAGTATTACAGGCGTATGCATTGAAAACAAAATTGAACCGTATGGGATATAAGGCAAAGATTTTAAATTATCAGAATCCTTATATTGCGAGATTATACCGAAAAGGCATTCATATTGATTTTTGGAAGAGAGATATTCTGCCATCAAGATGGGGCAAGGTATTTCACGAAGTGGGTGAGAACCTTTATGGATTGAGGGAATGGGAGAATCAGTGGACGGCATTTGAAAAATTTATAGGAGAGAAACTGCTAGACGGACAGGAAAAGAAACTGACACTGGATGACTTAGCAAAGGAGCAGTGCGATGTTTATATTCTGGGAAGTGATCAGATATGGGCAAGGGAACTGACACATGGTTTTGACCCGGCATATTTTGGACAATTTGCACCGGGATGTAAGAAAATCTCCTATGCAGCGAGTGTGCCAAACGGAAGTATACCTGAGGCGGAGCAGGCTTATTTTGAACAGGCATTAAAGAGTCTTGCACATATATCCGTAAGGGAAGAGAAACTTGCACGGGTAGTTGAGAAATTGACAGGAAAAGAAGTTACTACAGTTGTGGATCCGACACTTCTTTTAGAGAGGGCAGATTATGAGGATTTATTATATGAAGAGCCGTTGGTAAAGGAAAAATACATATTTGCCTATTTTGTGGTAGAGGATGAGTTGTTGGGCAAATGCGCAGAAAAAGCGGCAGCAGTGCTCGGATATCGACTGATTGAGTTACATTATAAAAAAACACCGAAACTGAAAAGTGAGAATATGATTTTTGATGCGGGACCGAGAGAGTTTCTGACGTATATTCGTGATGCAGAAATGATATTTACCAATTCTTTTCACGGAACGGTTTTCTCCATTCTCTTTCAAAAAAAGTTTTATAGTGTATACAAAGAGAATGGACGTATCAGCAATCTGCTTGCATTTCTGAATTTGGAAGAAAGGCATATAACGGCTGAAGATGCAATGAACTACGCAGATGGGATTGATTATACTCATGTGGGGGATAAACTTTGTAATTACAGAAGGCAGTCTGTTGAATATCTTAAGAAAGGGATTGAACAATGAGAGTCATAGAAGAATTTTCTTTTGATGAAGAACCGGGAAAAACACAGGTGAAATCAAATATTACAGAATCTGTGGAAAAACCAAATATTTCTATTGTGACACCATTTTACAATGCAGAGCAGAATTTCATACAGACATATTATTGTGTGGTCAATCAGAGTATGGAGGCGTTTGAATGGATAATTGTAGACGATGGAAGTTCAAGACCATCTGCAGTTGAGCTGTTAGAGGAATATGGGAAAAAGGATGCCCGTATCCGTGTAATTCATCAGAAAAATCAAGGACAGTCCGTGGCAAAAAACAACGGGATAAAAAACAGCAGGGCAGACATCATAGCATTTTTGGATGCTGATGATTTAATAGAACCGTTTTATCTGGAAATTTTATATAAAGCATTGAACGAGTATCCAGATGCAGCTTGGAGTTATACAGATCTTGTTGGATTTGGCAGTCAGAGATATATCTGGTGTAAGCCCTTTTCGGCAGGTCGAATGACGTTTAATAATACACTGGTGAATGCAGCACTGTTTCGCAAGAGTGATTTAGAGGAGGTTGGATGCTTCCCGGAAAAATGGAAGCATTACGATGAGGACTGGGCACTCTATCTGAAATTGTTAAGAGCGGGAAAACATCCGGTTCATGTGCCGATAATTGGATTCTGGTATCGCCGGAGTAATACAGGAATGCAGCAGACTGTAAGAAAAAATGAAAATCTTAGGAAACAGTCGGATGATTATATCGCAGATATTGCAAAAAAAGTAGATATTCATATAAAAGGGGAAGAATATGAAGGAAAACTGCCACAGGAAGCCGTAAAAACAGGATTCAATAGTAAAGAACGGTTTCTTGCGAAAATCCTTTCCAATAATCTGGGAGTGAAAATAATCTCCAGTATGTATTGGCACTAATTTGTATTGCCGGCAAAATATGCTATAATATGCGTGTATTGTGGGCTGGTTTGGCATATGGTATATGAGCAGAAGGTGAGGAATATTAATGAATGAACAAAATATAACAAGGCGAAAAGAGGTTGATCTGGAAATTACAGATTTTTTATGGGAAATTGCAAGAAATTGGAGAGTTATTGCAATCTGTCTGATAATAGGAGCCGTTTTATTATGCGGTTATCAGTATATAAAAGACAGCAGGAATGCAGATACAACAGCGGATGAAGTTGTAGAAGAATACTCCAAAACAGTGCATGAAATGAAAGAAGCTCTTGGGGCACAGGATTTGGATCAAGTCTATGGTGCAGTCGCAATTAAAAAGCAGCTGGATGAGAAAAGCGATTATGCAGATAACTCCCCATTAATGGCTGTTAATCCGTATGCAGAGAATTTAATTTTGTTACAGTATCGTGTGCAGAGTGATGAAGGAAATGCTGCAGAACTTGCAGCAATTTATCAGGATTATCTTATGTATGGTGAACTGGCATCGGAAATGATTGACTGTGACAGCCGGAAAGATGAAACAATATATGCGAAGGAAACTTATGAGACTGGCTTTACAGTACGTATTCGTGGAAGCAGGGAAGCGGATTGTAAAGAACTTGCAGAGAATGTGAAGAAGGGACTTAGTGCATATGCACAGAGGATGGATGAAAACTTTACTGCACATGAATTAGAACTTGTGAATGAAAGTTCAAATATTATTGTAGATCAGGAACTTGCACAGCTGCAGGATGATACGGCATTGGCAATCAAGAATCTTGGCGAACACTTGGATACAATTAAAAGTAAGATGAATGGTAATCAGTTGGAGCTTTATGTGGAACTTACAGAGAATCAGCCAGAGCAAAATGAGGATAGTGCAGAACAGACAGGCAATGAAGAAGAAACAAATGGATCAGATGTGCCGGAGCAGATTAGTGTACACATTAGTGTATCAAAGTTTATAATTGGTGGAATAATTGGAATAGCACTGGCAATTATTTTTATATTGTTAAAATATCTGCTTTCCGGAAATTTGCGTTCTGAAGCGGAAATTAAGGAACTCTATCATAATGATGTGCTTGGAACAATCCGAAGCAGTGTAGATGGAAAACGCGGTAAAATTGACAAGTGGTACGTTGGAGCGAGATATGGAAAATCCGGTAAAATGTCTCTGGAGCAGGAAGTTGAATTAATCTGTGCCAATATGAAAATTGCTTGTAAAGAAAATCAGAAAGTATACCTTACAGGAAGTGATTTGTCCGGAACTTCGACAGAAATACTGGAAAAAATTAAGGCAGAGTGTGAAAAGAGAGGGTTGACGGTAGTTTCAGGCAGAGAAATCTGTTATTATGCAGAGGCACTTGAAGAACTGGCGAAGATAGGACAGGTTGTATTTATTGAAGAAATGAGAAAGTCCAGATACAATAATATGTATCAGGAAGTGATCCGATGCAGGGAGCATCAGATACCAATTCTTGGTATGATTGTTATAGGGGCTTAAGGAATAAATTAAATTTGGAAGGAACAGAAATGGGCGAAATAACACTGGTAACAGACTTCTTTGATATTGGCAGAGGGCAGGATAAGAATGAAGAGTTGAGAAGGACAGCGTCAAAGTATTTTGATGAGTTCAGACGTTGGGCAAGAATACAGAATAAATTAATTGTGTATACGGATTCAAAGAGTGCAGAGACAATCAAGGCAATTCGTGCAGAGTATGGTTTATTAGATAAGACAGTTATCGTGGCAACGGACAATCTCTTTGAATTAGAAGGGGATTTGCTTGCAAGAATGGAGAAAGCATCCAGAAATCAGGACTTTCTGGATTTTCGATATCTGCCGGAAGCATCATCGAATAATCCAAAATATGATTACCTGTGGATGATGAAATACTATTTTATGAATGATGCCTATGAAAAGGGACTTCTGACAGAAGATGTGGTCTGGATGGATTTTGGATTTGATCATGGTGGAATTACTTACAGTGATGAGAAGGACTATGATTTTCTGTGGAATTATGATTTTAATGGAAAAATCCATATTTCATGTCTGTATGACCCGGATGCAAGGATTGGCATGGAGACGCTTCAGTTTCAAAATGACTGTGTGATGGGATGTATGTATGGGTTATCCAGGGAATTAGTACCGACCTTCTGGAAATTGGTAAGAAATGCAATGGAAGCACTGTTAATGTTGGATTGTGTGGATGATGACCAGCAACTGGTACTTATGGCGTATAAGGCAAGACCGGAACTTTTTACCGTGCATGTGACCGGGTGGCAGATGATTATGAAGGAAATGGGTGCAGATCATATGAAAATAAAACAGAAAGAAGCACCAAAACAGGAGAATAAATATAAAAAGATTTTAAGACAGACATTCAGAAAAATTATTCCAAATAAAAACGATCTGAAACGGAACTATGCAAAGAGAAGTTATGATGCAGCGATACGTGTTTATGGAAAGTAAAAGAAAGACAGATTCTGTGGAGAGATGATATGACAGAAACAGATTTACTGGTAATTGTGCCACATGAGGATGATGAGCTTGCTATTGCGGGAGCAATGATTTATGGAGCGGTACAGCAGAAAATGAATATAAAAGTTGTGTTTGTCACGAACGGAGATTATTACAGACATGAAGGGATTATAAGAATCCGCGAGGCTGAGGAGGCATTGGGGGAACTTGGTGTTGCGCCGGAAAATATTATCTTTTTAGGATATGGGGATCAAACACAGACCAGACACTTGTATAATAGTGTACCGGAAGAAATCGTTGCTTCTTATAATGGAAACATCCGTACCTACGGAACAGATAAACATCCAGAATTCGCAATGACTGAATATGGTGTACACCATGCATATACTCGTGCAAATTATAAAAATGATATAAAGGCAGTCATTCAGAAATTCTATCCGTCTATTCTAGTGACAACAGATTGGGATAATCATATGGATCATCTGGCATTGTCGCTCATGGTGGATGAAGTTCTGGGAGAACTGCTAAGAGAAGATACATCTTATCATCCGCTTGTGTTAAAAGCACAGGCTTATAATGGAAAATGGGAAGGACATCCAGATTATTACAGTGAAAATAATGTGACGGAACTTGTGAATGAGGCAGATGGAACGGATTATATCCATTCATTGGATAAATGGGAAGAGAGGATTCGTTTTTCTGTACCGGATCAATGTAAAACAGCTTTACTTAAGAAAAATATTTTATATAAGGCTGCAAAAAAGTACCGTTCCCAGAGTGTAGATTTAAAGGCAATACAGTTCATCAATCTGGATATGGTGTATTGGAGAAGGCCAACAGAGAGTCTCAGTTATCGTGCAAAGATTGAAACAAGCTCTGGTAATGCGGCTTATCTGAATGATTTCAAGTGTGTTGACTGTTCCGATATTATCCATGGAATGTGGGTTTATGATGCAGGCATTTGGATACCTGAGAAAACTGATGCTGAAAAGAAGATTGTAGTAACATTAGAAAAAAAGGCAAGAATCAGAGAGATTCATTTATTTGAAAATCCAGATGAGGACTGCATAATTCATAGAATAAAAATAACCTTTGGAAATGGGTGTGTAATACATACAGGGGAGTTGAATCATGACGGCAGCCGTACTGTCATAAAAGTACCGGAAATGGAGCTGACGGAAAGAGTGGAACTCGTGCTGGAAGAGGTGGAGGGATCGGCGGCTGGACTGACAGAGATTGAGATATATGAGACAATCCGGGAGATAGAGGATTATAGATTGCCATTGCCGTTGTGGAATGAAACACCGGAGAATTACCGGAAAATTGGAAATTTTTACGGATGCAGAATGGAACAGAAATGGTTTAAGTTTGTAAGTTTTGGAAGAGTCCGGTTGTGGCCGGATAAGTATTTCTTAATGAAGCGATATCCAGAGTTAAAGGAAAAAGAATCTTTTCTGGTATTTTGGAAAGCTTATTTTCGTTTTGTTAGTGAAAAGTTGAGTGAAAAGAAAAAGCAATAGTAAAATTTGGAGATGGAATAGAATGACAGCTGTGATAAAAGCAATTGGAATCCTATTGCTACAGATAATCATATATTATTTATTTGGGACAATATTTGAATTGTTTTGCAGGAAAAAACATGGCGTTGTTTTTAAGGAAATCAGTGGGTTTCTGGTATATCAGGTTTTGTTTCAAATCTGTGCGCTTCCGATGATCAAGGCAGATCAGACTCTTGCCAGACTTGCAGTTTTATGGGGTGTGATTGTAATCACATGTTGTATTGGTACTGCAATTTTTTGCAGGGAACGGATCGCAGAAGATATTGCAATGATCATCAAAGCGTTTTTTAGACATAAAATATGGTTCCTTCTCATGGGATGTTTCCTTTTTGCAATGTGTTATTATGTGTCCATTAATGGCGAGATGAATGATGATTCTACCTATTATATTGGACTGATCAATACAACACTGACATCAGGACGGTTATATAAATTTAATGCTTATACAGGTGAACAGGTGCATTCTCTGTATCTGAGAAGAGCATTGGTTACTTTTGATATTAATACAGCAGTTGCCTGTAAAATATATCATATTCATCCACTTGTGATCACAAGAATAACACGTGCAAGCTTGAATATGATCCTTACAGCAGGGGCAGTATATCTGATCGGACGCAATTTTTTTCAGGAAGAGAAGGATGCATTCTGGAAGGCAGGAACATTTACCTGTATTGCCCTGGCATGCAATTTCCTTTTTGATAATACGATTTATACAAGTGCGGCTTTTTTGCTACACAGAGCTTATGAGGGAAAAGCATATGCGGGAAATATGCTGCTGCTTTTTACAATCTATCTGTGTATACTATATATCAGGCAGAGAGATAAATGGAGTTGCATCTATCTGATCTTGACATTGTGGGCATGTATTGCAATTTCGTCATCTGCTATTATGGTAACAGGAGCAGCATGTGGAGTATTATTAATACCAGTTGTATTTGAGAAACTGATAAGAAGAATAAAACGGGATAAAAATTATGACTAATGCAGAAACAATATGGAATGTCATCTCCTGGTATTATGGGAATAGCACAGCAATCGGTCTGATGCTGGTATTGATGACTGTCTATTTGTTGGGAAGAAAAAAAGAATATCGATATTATACATTCAGTTGTGCAGTTCTTATGTTTTTGATTTTAAATCAGTTAACCTACCGCATTATCGAGCGATTGGGAGAGGGAGATACGTATTATCGCTTTTTATGGATATTCCCGGTCTCATTGATTGCCGCATGGGGGGGATTGAGGCTCATCGAAAAAATGAAATCAAAAATGGAGAAAGTTATCTGTGTTGCAGTTATGGTTTGTCTGATATTCCTGTATTCTGGAGGAAAAATATCTGACTGGGTGACACTGCCAGAGAACATCTATCAGATTTCTGAAGATAAAATTCAGGTGGCAGATCTGATTGAAGAGGTGACAGGAGGGGAGCGGGTCATCGTATATGCAGAGGATGAATTGATGTATGGAATCAGGGAATATGATGCGAATATTTGTCTGGCAACAGAAGGAGAGAGAGAATATCTTTATCATATCATTACAGAAAATGATTCGAATGCCAGCGGGAATCTGATGCTTGGAATCTTAGTAAATGCAAAGATTGACTATATCGTCGTGAGAAAAGAGTATACCGGAGCTAAAGCAGCTTTAAATGGTGGTGGATGTGTAGAAGTTGGACAGACAGATAATTATATATTATATTATGTGAATCAGGAACAATTAAAAGAAGATTTGTATCACATATATGATTCGGACTGGAAGACAGATGCTGGAATTTGCAATGTGGAAGATGTTATGATCAAAGGACTTACACAGGAACAGCAGTTTCTCTTTTATGGGGATGGAAGATTAGATGAATTTAATAATGACATTGGAGAGAACCGGATTCTATGCGATGGATCAGAAGAATTCTATAGTAAAGAATATGGAGATTACATTGTTTGTAAGATAGACAATCAAAGTCAGGGCATTACAGAACAGATTATGAAGAAGATTGAGAGTGAGGAGCGGAAGAAAAAGCCAATCTTACTCTTTTTAAATCGTCCGTTGATCCGGGGAGAAAAAAGTGACAGGCTTCTTGACTGGATAGAAGAAGGCAACAGTTATATACAGGCAGTATATGCGGAGAATGCAGACGAGAGCAGAAAAGATATGCTGACAGAGAAGGTATTTCAGTGTTATATTACAAATAATGCAGCAGAAAATGCATTGTTGGTGCAGGTGAGGGGAGAATAGTGTGGCAATTCCACATGGAATGTGATAATCTAATAAGATACGTACGAGAGTAAATGAGGGATAAAAAATGAAATTATCATTAGTAGTACCATGTTATAACGAAGAGGGGAATATTCGTGCTTTTTATACAGAAGCAAAGAGGGTATTCGATGCAGAAGATTACGAGTATGAAATTATTTTTGTCAATGATGGAAGCAGAGACAAAACACAGGAGGAACTAGAGAAAGTATATAACCTTCACGAGACCAATATTGTGATAGAAATGTTTTCAAGAAACTTTGGGAAAGAAGCTGCTATCTATGCAGGATTCCAGAAAACAGCTGGTGATTTGGTGACTGTTATTGACGCTGACTTACAGCAGAGACCGGAAATTGTTGTAAAAATGGTAAAAATATTACTTGAGAATGAAGAATACGATTGTGTAGCGGCATATCAGGAAGAGCGACACGAAGGGAAAATGGTTGGCGGTCTCAAGAATATGTTCTACAAAATCATTAATAAGACAAGTGAGATTGAATTTTATCCGGGGGCATCTGATTTTCGTACCTTTCGCAGAACTGTTGTGGATGCAATTTTAAGTTTGCCGGAATACCATAGATTTTCAAAAGGAATTTTTTCATGGGTCGGATTCAATACCTGTTACATTCCATACATAGCGGAGGAACGTAATGCAGGGGAGACAAAATGGTCAGTCAGCAAGCTTTTTAAATATGCGATTGAAGGGTTTATTTCTTATACAACTTTTCCTCTTAAAATAGCAACCGGAATAGGATTATTTACTTCTTTATGTGCGATTATTTATTTGTTTGTAGTAGTAATTCAAAAACTGTGTTTTGGTAATCCAGTGCCTGGATATCCGACTATTGTTGTATTGATTCTTCTACTTGGTGGAATCCAGCTTACAATTCTTGGAATTATTGGAGAATACTTAGCAAGAATGTATATTCAGGGCAAGCATAGACCTATCTATATTGAGAAGAAATTATTAGACTATAAGAAGGATGATCATGAAGAAAATTAAAAGATTACTATTAAAGTATAAAGAAGTTATTATGTACCTTATTTTTGGAGTGGCTACAACATTGGTAAACTGGGTGGTATATAGCCTGCTAATGAAGACATCTGCTGTCAACATGACGATAAGTAACGCAATCGCATGGTTTACAGCTGTTGTGTTTGCTTATATAACCAATAAACTATTTGTGTTTGAGAGTAAGTCATGGAATGTGGCAGAAGTGTGGAAAGAAGTTGTAAAGTTTTTTGGAGCACGTATAGCTACAGGAGTGATTGAGATTGGCGGACTTCCACTATTATATTATATTGGAGTGCAGCAGAGCTTATTTGGAGTGGAAGGCTTCGTTGCTAAGATATTGGTAAGCGTAATTGTGGTAATACTGAATTATGTGTTTAGCAAAATATTTGTATTCAATAAAAAGGATAAATAAGCATGTCTTGTACAGGAAAATCAAGGGAAAAATGGCTCGCGGGAGCAGCAGTCCTTATATGTGGTTTGGTGACACATGGATATATATTGACAAATAAAATCAGTTATCATGATGACAGTGTCAATTATTTTGGAGTAGGTACGACATTTGAATCCGGCAGATGGGCGCTTGGATTAATTCAGAAGTTTCTTACAAAAATTGACTTTTTTAACTATAGTAGTTCCTGGTGGAATGGATTACTCAGTATTTTACTTGTTGCAGTATGTGCAATGATTTTGTCAGAATTATTTCAGATAAAACATACGGGATATGCTGTTTTAGTGGGGGTACTACTCATTTCATTTCCGGCGATGACTTCATTATTTGCTTATATGTTTACAGCTCCTTACTATATGTTTGCTGTATTATTAATGATAAGTGCTGTTTATATGACTGTGAAATATTCTTACGGATTTTTGCCGGCAATAATAATGATGGGATTCTCAATGGGAATCTATCAGACTTATTTTGGGGTGGCAACGACACTTTTTGTTTTGATACTAGTAAGTGATGCAGAAACAAGGAATTTTATAGAGAATATCAAAGAGGCTTTTAAATATTTGTTAACCCTTTTAGGAGGAATACTTTGTTATTTTTTAGGTAATACAATCTGTATTCGCAATTTTCATGTTACATTATTAGATTATCAGGGAATTAATGATATGGCGGATGTTACGGTCAAATCATTGATTGGTTCTGTGAAGAACGCATATATTGGTTTTTTACAACCTATATTAGGGGAGTTTTGTGGCATTTCAAATCAAAAAGCGGTTCGCATTCTTTATCTGGCAGTTTACCTTATGGTTGGAGTGTTAGTGCTTAGACGTTTATGCAAGAGGGGGATGGAACTGTGGAATAGAATATATTTCTTTGTATTGTGTTGCTTGATGCCATTGTCTATTAGTATCATCTATGTTATGGCAGTTTCTGATAAGACGGTAATCCATACTTTGATGATTTATCCATATGTATTTGGATTGATTTATCCAATCGTGCTTCTGGAAAAAGAAAATCTGAAAGGAAAATTCTGGAAAGGTATTTCGGTTTTCTATTGTACAGTTGCAATATTGTTATCAATCTATTATATCCGGTTAGATAATATAGCGTATTTGAAAGCAAATTATCAACAAGAGACAGCAACAGCGTATTATACAGAAGTGATTTCACAGATTAAAAGCACAGAGAAATATAATAGTAACTTGCCAGTATTGTTTTATGGAGCGGCAGGAAGCATGGATGACTCGATTCCAATTTTGTGGAGGTTTGATGATATTCAGCTGCAGGGATATAGTAATAATATGCATGATTTTATTTCATATTATGCAGGTAAAGAATTTTTGGAATTACATTGTGGCTATACTTATCAGGAACCTGAGAATCGGGAGGCGATTATTGCAAGTGAAAATTTTCAGAAGATGCCTTGTTATCCATGCGATGGTTCCATAAAAATTATTGATGGAGTGGTTGTTGTTAAGTGGTCAAATTTTGAAGTGAGATGAAAGAAAAATGAAGAAAAAAGTATTAGTCATAGGTGGAGCAGGATTTATCGGATCGAATCTTTCAAGGCATCTGATAAAAAATGATATGGAAGTATACTGCTTCGATATGTCAAAACCTGTGCATGAAATAGCAGGCGTAAATTATATATGTGGGGATTTCTTTGATGATTACACACTGGAACATGCATTAGAAGGTATGGATTATGTAGTACATGCTCTCAGCACTGTAAATCCTGGAAATTCCAATGAAAAGTATCTTCAGGGATATGAGAGGGACTTTATCCAGACAACAAAGCTTTGTAAGATGATCACTGACCAGAAGATACGGATGATTTTTCTGTCTTCCGGTGGAACAGTGTATGGAAATCAGGAGATACAGCCTATAGTGGAAGATGCACTTCCAAGACCGATTAATCATTATGGTAATGTAAAGCTTTGTATTGAAAATACAATTCGAACATTTAATTATCAGGCACATACAAAGATTCTGATTGCCCGGATATCAAATCCATATGGACCGGGACAGGATTTTAATAAAGGTGTCGGATTTATTGATGCCGCTATTAAGAAAACCATCCGAGGAGAGAAAATTGAAATTTGGGGAGATGGCAATAACGTCAGGGACTATATTTATATTGACGATGTATGCAGGATGTTGATTTCATTATTCAACTATCAGGGAAATTATGATACTTTTAATATCAGCTCGAATACAGGAACTTCTCAGAGAGATATTATTCGAATGTTGGAAGAAATGCATCTTGCACCGGAGGTAGTGTATCTTCCGGCGAGAAGCGTGGATGCCAAGAAAATTATTCTCAATAATGAACGGATTATGAGTATCCATGAGGTACCGTTAGTACCTATTGTGCAGGGAATTGAAAACTATTACCAGTGGCTTAAGAAGGAGATTTAAGTGATTTACGAATTAAGGAAACAGATAGAATATTTTCTTAGAAATAAAATATACATGGTATCGCTTATAATTGCAGCAGTTGCAGGATACGGTTATGAAATCACACACTCTTCACTGGGAATCGATGATGTGTGCATTGGTCTATACTTTGATGACGGACTGGGTGTTTCCATTGGGCGATGGTCTTTCTATGTGATTAATAAACTGTTTCATGTGACAGGGTTTGAACCGTTTATTATGGAGTTTGCTGCAGTATTGATTCTGATGTTTGCAGCAATTGTCTGGTCAGCAGTATTAAGGTATATTCTCGGAGATAAGCTGCCGATTGCCTGCTATGCGGTATTTTCAGCTATGTTTTTAGATTATTCTCTGATTGCAGAGGTATTTATTTATTATTTGCAGAATGGAGTACCAATTATTTATACACTTGTTGGAATGGCGGTTTTTGATTTCTACTATTTGTATACACATGATCTGGAGCAAAAACAGCGGATTCTGCATAAACTGGGAATGAGCCTTTTGGTATCGGTATCGGTCGGATTTTATGAGGCAGCGGCAAATGTTTTTCTTACCGGGGTACTTTTGATTATGATTGTAGACTGCTTTGGTGCAAATCATATGCAGATCCGAAAATTTAAACAATTTTTCATGAGCATTTTTCTTGTTGGAAGAGTTCTTGTATATGCGATCGTGGAGAGGTCGTTGATTACAAAAGTCTGTATGGCAATATTTGGAATTGAGTCATACAGCTATCGTAGTGCTGGAAGTATGTTGCGAATCTTAAAATATCCAGGCAGAATCCTTACGATTATCCGGCAGATTTTGAGGGATTATGTATTTGTCGGGTTAGCTTATTATCCGATTGGTTTATTCGTGGCCACAAGTATTTTGTTTATAGTTATTATTATTGCGGGTTCCATTTACAAAAAGAATTTATATATTTTGTTTCTTGGCATTATTTGCTATGGATCTATTTTCGTGTTGTCACTGCCGCAGGGGGATGCACTTCCATATCGGTCCAATCTGATGATAGCATTGTTAGTTGCAATGGTACTATTCTATCTGACTTATGTGATTCTGAAATGCAGATACCAGCTGATCAATGTAATTGGAATGGTTCTGGTAATCTCTGTTGTATATAATTCGGCGTTTGATCTGAATCATTGGTTTGCTTTTGAATATGAGAAGAATCAGAGTGAGCTGGCAGTGGTAGATCAGGTAGCATATGATCTTCAGAAAGGTGGGTATAATATTGCAGAAAAACCGGTTGTATTTATCGGTAGTTATGAACTGAATCCTGCAATTCTGGAAAAGTGTTCCATGGGTTCCGACACACCGGGATATTCGGTGATCAAAGACCTGAACGACTGGATGGAGGAGGAAACTGGAGAACGGTATGTCTATGTGCAGACACTTTCCTGGTCACTGATCGACTGGGCGATTCCGGGATTCTATATCTATGAAGGATATAACCGAGAAATGATAAGACTGTTCGAAGAGCGCGGATATCAATTGATCTGGGGTGGAACCGAACTCTATGAGAAAGCGTTGGAACAGGAAGAACAATTGAATGAATATCCGTTAGAAGGGTATATCAGGGAATATGATGATTATATTGTGATAAGATTTTAGTGACTTGGAATTTATGAAGTAAATGATATGTGATATTTTTCTGAATGAAAGAGGGAAAAATGTTTTATAGTGAGCGAGATGCAATTGATATTTATGAAAGAAAATATTCAATACAGGAAATTTGGTGGATGGATGAAGAAGACAGGCTTTTATTTGCTCCAGTCAGGCGTAACAGAAATAGGATCAGAAACATTGTGAGGAATGCAGTAGAAGCAATTGAACTTGGAATACCAATGCCGCCAATTTATGTTTCGGAACAGCAAAATGGAGATTTTCTTGTTCTGGAATCTAAAGATACAATATATAGTCTGTTACAGTTTTTAAAAAATAATATAGGAATCGAAAATGACCAGAATGATGCAGATCGCAGGATGAGTTTCTATGAGATTGATCATGAAAATCCAAGATTAGCCAGTATGATTATGCGCACAGTGGTTCCTGTTCAGATTATTGAATACCGATCGCCGAAATACATGCATATGCTGACAGGAAAATTTATCGAAAACTGGACAGAAAACAGGGAATATGCAATTCGAAAGATTATCTATAAAGACTCAAGGATAGAGTTGGTCGAAAGCATAAGAAATAGATTTTTTAAATTTCAAAGAACGGAATGGGTTAGATCATTAAATGAAATAAATATTTTTTATATCCTTGTTATCTGGATGGTATATACAAATAAAGTAAATGTGGATGAAGACAGATATATTACAAATGAACAATATCTGTTGGAAAATGCAATCTATGAAATGGATAATCTGAGAGATGGATATATTAATGACTTTGTAGAATGCGTTTTGCATACATGCAGTAAGTGTGAAGAGATTGATTATGAAAAAACAATGAGGATTGCACATAGAAGATTTGATGAGAAATATAAGTCAATATTTATGGCAATTGCAATTTGTATGAATGATATACGTGGAAATTTGAGGGAACTATATGACGAGAGATCGTATTTGTACAGCATGCTGCATGACACATCGGTAACCTATGCTAATATAAGTCGATTGATTAATTATCTAGGAGATAAATAAATGATAAATGAGCTGACAATTAAAGGGTTAAAATGTTTTGAAGAGGCAGAGTTTCACTTTAAAAATCTGACATTGCTTGCAGGAAAAAATTCCATGGGAAAGTCGACCGTTATTCAGGCATTGCTAGCAATGATACAGAAGGGAAAGAATCCTTTTCGCGGAGAATATATAGATATCGGAAAAATCAGTGAGTTAAAAAATAAATATGTAGGCAGTAAAGAAATCGAGATTACGGTAAACCAAAAAATTACCAGACATATGACAGATGATAAGAATGATGTGATAAGTGAAGGAAAACTTTCGGATGAAATGTCCTTTAAATATCTGGCAGCAAGAAAGTGTCACTGCAACTGCACTGGCAGAGGCCGCAGAGAATGGATTTTCACTATTATCATTCAAGTCTGAAAAATATACGGATTGTGTGTTAGATATACAAAAAGGCAGCCAAAAATATGAGGTGTTATCTATATATTCACCACGATATCTTGCACAAAATCATTACATAGACCTAAATATAGACAGATGTGATTATCTGAAAATCAGATATGAGGGGACAAGAATAGATTGTAGTTTGTTGGAGAAAAAGTCAGGTCCGGATCAGCTTGAAGAAAGCGAATATAAGCAGTTGCTAGGAACACTGGATAAATTTGTTCAGCATGAATCATGGGATACGATAGACCGGGATGATGGATTGGAATACAAGAGGTATCATGGCGCAGGTAAGAAAAATTATTTTGCAGGATATTCTCAGACGATAATGAAATTTCGATATAGTGAAAAACAGCGTGTATTTGGATATCGAAAAGGAGACAGATTCCGCGTGATTCTGATAGAGAGAGATCATAAAATAAGTAATAATGGATAATATGAAAAAAGAAGAAAATCATTGAGTAAATTGTCAGTGATCTTCTTCTTTTTTGTTTTACAGAAAATACTTATTCATTATCCAAATCAGGATAAATTACATAAATTTGATCTAAACCGTAGTATTTTGCAACATACACATTTGGAAATGGATCCTTAGCATCCTTTCCGTTCAAATCTAACAAGCCATATTTACAGCTATACTTGGTTGTGGAAGTAATAATTGGTACACCAATTGTCATGTTGCCGGAATTTACAGAGTTCTCTATTGCAGCATCACGAACTGCCTGTTCCTTATGCACCCGGTAAATATCGTAGGAACCTTCCCAGTACGACATCAGACTGCTGACCAGAAGATAAATGCACACACACAGGGAGATACATTCTAAGCGTACATGTTCGCGCAATAATTGCAGCAATTGGACAATTCCAATCAGAAGAAACACAATTCCATTGGCAAGGCTTCGCTCTGGCAGATAGCTTGCAATCATAAGCATGCCGGAAGATATGACACTGATGAAAAAGAAGGAGAGCGCAATGAGAATCTCTGTCTTATTCAATTTGTGATAAATCGCAATGCCAAGAAGTACAAAAAACAGAATCAAAGGGATCCGACAGGCATTATAATATTCTGTAAATATCTCAATCGCATTTTTAAAAAGCAGCGAAAGCGATAGATTTTCGGAGAACTTGGCACTTCCGGAAGGACTTAACAGTAAGATCAGATATCCAAGAGCCCCACATGCAATCGGAAAAATATAAATAAAAAATTTCCTGATACTTTTCTGTCTGTACATTGTAATGCACAGAAGAAGAAAACCGGTAAAGATAACGGAAAAAGATACATTCTCTGAGTAATTTCCAAAAAGGAATGTAAATACACAGAACAGGATCAACTTCCAGGTTTGGTTTAACAGAGATTTTCCTCGTAATAAAGTAATATAGACTGACAGAAACAACAGAGCAAACAGATAACTCCACATATAATTAATGGAACCATCCAACCATAAAAAAATCTGACCATAGGCAGGCATATAAAGCCATAATAAAGTTGGAATTGCAAAAAAAAGTAAAAGGCTGCAAGCTTTTTTATGAGAGGTCAAATGATAAATGCTTAATATAAGCAACACAAAAATAAATGCATTCACGAGATTGAAAATCCACTTGGAACCAATCAGAAAAAGCATAACAAAAAAGTGGGAAACAAGGCGTCCGTTGCCATACTTTGTATAGTGTACAGCCAGGGACGAAAAAATCTGCCCAATGGAAGTCATACGTGAGCCATCGGATAAGTTGAACATATAGCTGTAATCATCGGCTGCGTAGGGAGTCCAATGATTAAAAAGTAATGCAGTAAAAAATAAAATTATTGAACCAAGTATTAATTTATTGTATTGTCTAAAAAAATTTTTATTCATAAATGTTTTACCCTATTTATTAATTATAATTTAAAATTTGTTACGAAGCCTTGAAGGCAGACACGGGTTATTGTAGCATAATAAATAAAAGCTTGCAAATTCTTAGGTGAGTGAGAGCAGGCGTTAAAATTGTTTTTCACAGAGTATTATGTTAGAATAATCTGGTTGAATTTTGAAAATATGTAAAACATAGGGAGATAATATGTATCGGCGAAAGAATAAAGGCTGGTTAAAGCATTTGGATTTTATTATTCTGGATCTGCTTTGCCTGCAGGTCTGCTTTGCATTAGCATATTTTAGCAGACATGGTTTGGGAGGAAATCCACATAAAGTTATTTATCAGAATATGATGCTTGTTCTTGTGCTTTTTGAATTTATATATGCATTTTTTTTAGAAGGTTATAAGGATATTTTGAAACGAGGTCATTATGTTGAGTTTGTGTCTGTCGTAAAGCAGGTATGCATACTTGAATTATTTATAAGCTTTTACCTGATTGTTGTAAAAGACGGAGATGATTTTTCAAGAACAGTATTGTTTCTTTTGGGAATTTATCAATTAGGCATAGGGTGGATGACCAGAACATTATGGAAACTTCATGTAAAAAAATATCAGACAGAGGAAGGAAATTGCTCTCTGTTATTGATTACAACATCAAAAATGGCAGAAGAAGCATTAAAGAGAATCAGAGAGAATAACTATCAAACTTATAAGTTATCAGGTATTGTTTTTATGGATTGTATAAAACAAGAGAAGCAATACCAAAATATCCAGATCGTTTTGGAAGAAAATATGACAGAATGGGTATGCAAGAACTGGGTAGATGAAGTGCTTATTGTTTTGCCAAATGATATGTCATTTCCTGCAAAGTATACACGTGAGTTTTCTGAGATGGGGATTGTGGTTCATTACACGATTATGCAGGATGGCTTGACACAAAGTGAAAATCAGACTGCTGAAATGGTATGTGGATATTTAGTACTTACATCCAGTATTCGAATTGTGAGCAACAAAGAATATTTTATGAAAAGGACGCTCGATATAGCTGGGGGGCTGGTGGGAACCGCCATTACGCTTATACTTATACTTTTTTTGGGACCTATTATTTTTATAAAATCTCCAGGACCGATTTTTTTTAAACAGGAGAGAGTGGGACAAAATGGCAGAAAATTTAATATGTATAAATTCCGGACGATGTATCTGGATGCTGAAGAACGAAAAAAAAATCTTTTGGAGCAAAATCAGATAGCAGATGGTATGATGTTCAAAATGGAAAACGACCCAAGGATCATTGGCAGTAAAATTGATCGGAAAACAGGAGAATATATACCGGGAATTGGAAACTGGATTCGCAAACTAAGCTTAGACGAGTTCCCACAGTTTTTTAATGTTTTAAGGGGAGATATGTCATTAGTGGGGACAAGACCACCTACAGTAGATGAATATGAGAAGTATAAATTGCATCATAAAGCAAGATTGTCGGTAAAACCTGGTATTACAGGACTTTGGCAGGTCTCAGGAAGAAGTGAAATTACAGATTTCGAAGAAGTAGTCAAACTTGATACAGAATACATTTGTCATTGGAGTATGGCGAATGATATTAAAATATTATTGCGGACAGTTCAAGTTGTGATATCCGGAAAGGGAAGTATGTAAAAGATGCAGAATGTATTTATAATAGGGTCAAAAGGGATACCGGCGGCATATGGTGGGTACGAAACTTTTGTAGATAAATTAACAGAATATCAGCGAAATAATGATAAGATAAAGTATCATGTGGCATGCAAGGGAAAGGAAAACAAAGAGTATATATATCATAATGCCAGATGTTTTATGATAAAAGTACCTGATGTTGGATCAGCACAAGCTATTTATTATGACGTAGCTGCGTTAAAAGAGTGTTGCAGATATATAGAGAAAAAGCAGGTGAAACAGCCTGTTATTTATATATTAGCGTGTCGTATAGGACCATTTATAAGGCACTATGTAAAAAAAATACATAAGCTTGGAGGAAAGGTATATGTCAATCCGGATGGGCATGAATGGATGCGGCAGAAGTGGAATGCTTATGTACGAAAATATTGGAAAATATCAGAACAAATGATGGTAAAAAATGCAGATTTATTAATTTGCGACAGTAAAAATATAGAGCAATATATAAAAAAGGAATATGAGAAATATTATCCTAAAACCACGTTTATTGCATATGGAACGGAAATAAGAAAGAGTCAGATGGCAGATTCAGATGAAAAATTAAAAAAATGGTATGCAGAGAGAAAAATTCACCCTAAGCAGTATTATCTGGTAGTTGGAAGGTTCGTTCCGGAAAATAATTATGAAGTAATGATAAAAGAATTTATAAAATGCAAATCCGAAAGAGATTTTGTTCTTATCACGAATGTGAATGATAAATTTTTAAAAGAACTTGAATTGAAAACCGGTTATTCCAAGGATTCCAGAATTAAATTTGCGGGTACAGTATATGACTCAGAAATGTTAATGAAAATTCGGGAAAATGCATATGGATATTTTCATGGTCATGAAGTGGGAGGAACTAATCCAAGTCTTCTGGAAGCTCTGGCGAGCACACAACTTAATTTGCTATTGAATGTAGGATTTAACCGGGAGGTAGCAGAGGACGGCGCAATGTATTGGTCAAAAGAAGAGGGGAATCTTGCTGGCTTGATAGAAAGAGCGGATCATTTAGATCAGTCTGAGATAAATAAATATACAGAAAGAGCAAGAAAAAGAGTATGTGACTGGTATAGTTGGGAGTATATTTCCGGACAATATGAAAAATTGTTCCTAAAGTGAATGGATAAATGAAAGGAAAAAATTTTTGATAAAAAGAGTAATAGCGTTACTTAAACTTAAAATAAAGTGGAAAAAAAGAAATCGACATAATATGACATACTTGACTAATTTATGTGATATAGAACAAATACACGTTGGAAGATATACATATGGACCAATATGTGTTGAAACATTTGGATGTGAGAATACGAAACTGATAATTGGTCAATTTTGTTCTGTTGCTCAAAACGTTCGTTTTGTTCTGGGGGGAGAGCACAGGCTGGATTGTATTTCTACATATCCATTTCAGGCGAAAGTGCTAAAAAAAGAAGGGGAGACTCAGGCGAAAGGAGATATTATTGTAAATGATGATGTCTGGATTGGTGATTCAGCCCTCATTCTTTCAGGAGTAGAGATTGGACAGGGAGCAGTGATAGCGGCCGGCGCAGTTGTGACGGAAGATGTTCCGCCATATGCAGTTGTCGGCGGTGTACCTGCCAGGGTTATAAAATATCGGTTCACGGATGAAGTGATAAAGGAACTGGTAAAAATTGATTATGATAAAGTCGACAGGAAATTTATAGAGCTCCATGAAGATATTTGGTATAGAAAAGTGATGAACCCAGAGAGTGCACGGGATTTTTTAAGGGAATTAGATAGATGGCAGAGCAGAAAAATTATGCATTAACAATAGCAATACCTACTTATAATCGTCTGGAAAAATTAAAAATATGTTTAAAACGATTGATGGAACAGAAAAAAATAGAACAAATTGAGATTATTGTTTCAGACAATGATTCTACGGATGGAACTGGTGAGTACATGACCGAATTGGTGAAGAAAGCAGAAAATATCCATTATTACAGAAATACAGAGAATGTAGGACCAGATAAAAATTTCCTAAATTGTTTTGATAAGGCTGTGGGTGAGTATGTCCTTTTACTGGGAGATGATGATTTTTTACTTCCGATGGCAGTGGAACATCTTTTGGATACATTGGAAAAAAAACCGGTATTTTTGCATTTAAATACTTCTGGGTTAGTAAGTGAGGCGCCTTTTGTGTATAATGAACCACGCTGGAAGGAAACAGGGTTAAAGATTTATTCTTCCAGAGAACAATTCCTTGAAGAAACAGGAATTTTTATTACGTTTATGTCCTCTCTTGTATTTAGAACGGAATTGGTAAGAAAAGTAGAAAATAAAGAACAATATATTGGAACATATTTTATACAGAGCTATATTGCACTGGCAACCATGCGGGAGCAGGGGATATATATTATTGATACCTATAATTATCTTGCAGCCTCCAGTAATGAAACTGTTGGATATGATTTGTATGAGGTATGGTTTTATAATTATCACAAATTGATATTAGAAGGTGGAAAGAATGGTGGCTTTTCTGAAAAAATATTATCAGATATTTATTATAAATCCACTAAAAATACAGTAAGACAATTTGTAATCCGATTCCGTTGTACATGCAAAAATCAGGCAAACTGGAGAAAAGCATATATATGGCCGTGTGTAGAAACATATCACGATTTAAAAACAACATTTTGGATACTTGTAAATTGCCCGGTGGGAATACTCAGATTACTGCATGTAGTATGGATGCAGATTAGAAAAATAAAGAATGTTTTGCATTAACAAACATAATACAGGGAGTTATTCATGGATAATAAAGTAAGAAAAAATTCAATATACAGTTTGCTGAAAGCGTTTTCGCAAGTGGTCTTTCCGTTGATAACTTTCCCTTATATCAGCAGAGTGTTACATGCAGAGAATGTAGGAAAAGTGAATTTTGGTAATTCGATTATCAGTTATGTTTCTTTGGCTGCATCATTAGGAATTACAACTTATGCAGTGAGAGAGTGTTCGAAAATAAAAGATGACAAGAATAAACTAGAGAATATGGTGGGTCAGATTATTTCCCTTAATATGGTTACTACATTTATTGCATATATAGGTCTGGCACTGGCACTGTTAGCTGCAAAACCATTGGAAAATTATCGGGAAATGATCATTATTCTAAGCACAACCGTATTGTTTACAACATTGGGTGCGGACTGGCTGAATACAGCTATGGAGGATTTTAAGTATATTACAGTCCGTACATTCCTTTTTCAGTTAGTTTCCATTGCGGCAATGCTCCTTTTTGTACGGAAACCAGAAGATTATATGCGTTATGCTGTCATTACAGTAATTGCTTCAAGTGGAGCCAGTATTACCAATATGGTATACAGAAGAAAATTTTGTAAAACGAAACTGACATTGAACATTGACTGGAAGAGACATCTGCCACCAGTTCTTTTACTATTTGTAATGGTTCTTGCACAGACTATTTATTGTAATTCAGACATCACGATACTGGGAATCATAAAAGGTAACTATGAGGTTGGACTATATAGCACATCCGTAAAAATATATAGTCTTGTAAATTCTACGATCGCATCCATTGCATGGGTGGTTATGCCGCAGATGACAAAGAATTTTAATGAAGGAAATTACAATGAAATTAATAAATTGTTTCGATATGCATTCAATTTTGTTGTGATTCTTGGACTGCCATGTGTGGTCGGAATCAATATATTGTGTCCGGAGATGATAGAGATTATTGCAGGAAAAGAATATCTGGGAGCGACAGGTTCCCTACATATACTTTCCATTGCATTAGCAATTTCACTTATTGGAGGACTGATTGGAAATGTGTTACTGCTTCCGGCAATGGAGGAAAAAACATGCCTTATCGCATGTGTGATTTCGGCGATGGCAAATATTATACTGAATCTTTTATTTATTCCAAAGTATGGTATTACTGCTGCAGCAGCTACGACTGCTGTTTCAGAATTAATATCACTCTGTATTGCAATCAGCAGGGTGGATAAGAAAATAAAGCTGATAGCATACAGGAAAGATTTGACAGGACCTGTAATTGGTGTGATGTTGATCGTTTTGATCGGAAAATGCGTTGCAATTGTGACAGAGAATCTTTGGACAAAAACAGTTCTGACAATTTTACTCAGTATGTTAGGATATTTTATTGTATTGATTTTAACCCGGAATGAATTTGCAAAAAACATGTCGGAGATATTATTCGGAAAATGCAGACATAAAAAATAAAAATAGCAATACATGGCGTTTTTTGGGGGGGTTGCGTTACAATTTGATTCATGATATAGTTGATTTATATGTTTACAAGTACGAAAAATAAGGAGATTACAAATGAAAGTAGTATTATTAGCAGGAGGATTAGGAACACGTATAAGTGAAGAATCACAATACAAGCCAAAGCCGATGATTGAAATAGGGGGAAAACCTATCTTGTGGCATATCATGAAGGAATATTCCTATTATGGATTTAACGAGTTTATAGTGTGCGCTGGATATAAACAGCACGTTATAAAAGAGTGGTTTGCAGACTATTTCCTTCACAATAGTGATATTACATTTGACTATACAAATGGAGGCAGAAGCATAATTGTACATGATCAGCATCTGGATAAATGGAAGGTTACTGTTGTTGATACAGGACTCAACACTATGACTGGTGGAAGGATAAAGCGTATACAGAAATATGTAGGTGATGAGCCGTTCATGATGACATATGGGGACGGTGTGTGCGATGTAGATATTAATAAACTTTTACAATTCCATAAAGAGCATGGGAAAATAGCTACTTTAACAGCTGTTCTTCAGGAACAGGAAAAGGGAATCCTTGATATAGATCCTGATAATACAGTTAGAGCATTTAGAGAAAAGAATATGTGCGATGGTGCACCTATTAATGCAGGTTATATGGTGTTGAATCCGGAAATATTCGATTATATTGATGGAGATGATACTGTATTTGAAAAAGATCCTCTTGTTAAACTTTCTGAACAGGGAGAATTGATGTCGTATATGCATAGAGGTTTTTGGCAGTGCATGGATAATAAGAGGGAAATGGATTTGCTTGAGAAGTTATTAAAGAATGGAAAAGCACCATGGAAGAAATGGGAAGATTAATATGAGTGAATTGTTAGATTTTTATAAGGGGAAAAAAGTCCTTGTGACTGGACATACAGGATTTAAAGGTTCTTGGTTATGTAGAATCTTGGTACAAGCCGGGGCAGATGTGACAGGGTATTCTTTGGAAGCACCTACTAATCCTAATTTGTTCGAATTAGCAGATGTTGAAGAACAGATGAATTCTGTGATTGGAGATATAAGAGACAGAAAACACATATTAAGAGTGTTTGACGAAACACAGCCTGAGATAGTGATTCATCTCGCTGCTCAGCCAATAGTGCGAGATTCCTATAAAGATCCTGTGTATACATATGAAACGAACGTAATGGGGACTGTTAATATTTGTGAGGCAGTCAGATTGAATCCATGTGTCAAATCTTTTTTGAATGTTACGACTGATAAAGTATATAAGAATAATGAATGGGAGTGGGGATATCGTGAGAATGAACCATTGGATGGATATGATCCTTATTCCAATAGTAAGTCCTGCTCAGAACTTGTGACGCATAGTTACATCAATTCGTTTTACAATGATATGGAAGTAGCGGTTTCAACAGCCAGAGCGGGTAATGTAATCGGTGGAGGAGATTTTGCGAACGATAGAATTATTCCTGACTGTGTGAGAGCAGCAGGGAAAAAGGAGGATATTGTTGTTAGAAATCCTCATTCAACAAGACCATATCAGCATGTTCTTGAACCACTTAAGATATACCTGTTGATTGCAAAAAAACAGTATGAAGATAAAACAATGTCCGGTTTTTATAATGTGGGACCAGATGACAGAGATTGTATTACAACAGGACGGCTTGTTGATTTATTCTGCGAGAAATGGAATAAAAATGAACAAAATGGGAATTGCGTAAAGTGGATTAATAAAGCTGAAGCTAATGCACCGCATGAGGCTAACTTCCTTAAACTTGATTGTTCTAAGATTAAGAGAGTGTTTGGATGGAAACCAAGATGGGGAGTAGAAGAGGCGGTTGAAAAGACTGTGGAATGGTCTAAGGTATATTTTAAAGGTGAAGATATTCCTAAATGCATGGATGAGCAGATAAAAGAATTTTTTGAAGAATACTAAATAATAAAGATTAGGAGATTGAAATGTCTAATTGGAATAACGAATCAGAAGCAAGAGAACAGATTAAAGCACTTGTTGCAGAATATTATAACGATTTTAAGAAACCTGAGCAGGATAAAGAGTTTACACCGGGAGACAGAATTTCATATGCTTCACGTGTGTATGATGAAAAAGAAATGATGGCTCTTACAGATGCTACACTTGATTTCTGGCTCACAACAGGAAGATTTTCAGATCAGTTTGAAAAAGAATTTGCTAATTGGATCGGTGCTAAGTATGCACATTTAGTTAACTCCGGTTCATCAGCAAACCTTATTGCATTTATGGCTCTTACTGCACCAGAACTCGGTGACAGACAGATTAAAAAGGGAGATGAAGTGATTACGGTAGCTTGTGGATTCCCTACAACAGTGACACCAGCTATTCAGTATGGTGCAGTACCGGTGTTTGTTGATGTAACTGTTCCACAGTATAATATCGATGTTACACAGCTTGAAGCAGCACTCAGCCCAAAGACAAAAGCGGTAATGATCGCTCATACACTTGGTAATCCATTTGATCTGAAACATGTCAGAGAGTTCTGTAGTAAACATAATTTATGGTTGGTAGAAGATAACTGTGATGCTCTCGGAACGAAATATACAATTGATGGTGAGACAAGATTCTCAGGAACATGGGGGGATATCGGAACAAGTTCATTCTATCCACCTCATCATATGACAATGGGAGAGGGCGGTTGCGTATATACAAATAATCCAGAACTTCACAGATTGATTCTTTCCTTCAGAGACTGGGGAAGAGACTGCATTTGTCCTTCAGGACAGGATAATTTCTGTAAACACAGATTTGATGGTCAGTACGGAGAACTTCCAGTAGGGTATGATCATAAATATGTATATAGTCATTTTGGTTACAACCTTAAGGTTACAGACATGCAGGCCGCTGTTGGATGCGAACAGTTAAAGAAATTCCCTTCTTTTATTGAAAGACGTAGACATAATTGGGATAGATTAAGAAAAAATCTTGAAGAAGTATCTGATAAGATTATTTTACCGGAACCAGCAGAAAATTCTGAACCATCATGGTTTGGTTTCCTTATAAGTGTCAGGGAGGAAAGCGGACTGGATAGAAATAAGGTTACAAAGTATATTGAAGAGCATAATGTTCAGACAAGACTTCTTTTTAGTGGTAACTTAATAAAACATCCATGCTTTGACCAGATTCGCGGAACAGATGCGTATAGAGTTGTTGGTGAGTTGAAAAATACAGACTTTATTATGTCTCACACATTCTGGGTTGGAGTATATCCAGGAATGACAGATGAAAAAATTGATTATATGGCTAAGGTAATAAAGGAAGCTGTTAATCAGTAAAAGGCTAACGATTGGAAGGAAACAAAAATGAGCGACATCAGACTTTTGGATTGCACATTACGTGATGGCGGATATGTAAATGATTGGAAATTTGGTCATGATAGTTTAGTTGGAATATTTGAAAGATTAGTGGATGCAAATGTTGATATTATCGAGATTGGATTTTTGGATGACAGAAGACCTTTTGATATTGACAGGAGCATCATGCCTAATACAGCGTGTGCTGAGAAAATATGGAAAGACGTTGAACACAAAAATGTAATGGTTGTAGGTATGATAGATTATGGAACCTGCGATATATCGAATATACAACCTTGTTGTGATAGCTTTTTAGATGGTATTCGAGTTATTTTTAAAGAGCATCTTATGAAAGAAGCAATGGAATATTGTCGGCAGATTAAAGAATTGGGATATAAGGTATTTGCACAGCTTGTTTCAGTTACAACATACACAAAAGAGTCAATGTTAGAATTAATTGAACTTGTAAATGATATTAAGCCATATGCTGTCTCAATGGTGGACACATATGGATTATTGAAACCAAATACTTTGCTAGAGTATTATGAAATACTGGATGAATATGTATGCCCAGAAGTGCAAATAGGATTTCATGCACATAACAATTTTCAGTTGGCGTATGCTAATGCACTTGCATTTATCAGCAAACCAAATAAAAAGCATGACATTGTTGTAGATGGAACATTATTTGGTATGGGAAAAAGTGCCGGAAATGCACCGATCGAGCTTCTTGCAATGTCATTAAATGAGGATTTTAATAAAAATTATCAGATTAATGCAATGCTAGAGTCTGTTGAAGAAAGCATAATGGATTTTTTTGAACAGTCTCCTTGGGGATACAAAATGTTCTTTTATTTGTGTGCATTGAACAAATGTCATCCGAGTTATCTGTCATACTATGAGAAAAAGGAAAATTTGTCCATTTCCAAATTGAATGACATTTTATCAGAAATTGAACCTGTTCCGAAAAAGTTATTATATGATAAAAAAAGTGCAGATGAATTATATACATCTTATATGTCAGCAAACTGTTGTGATGAAGCTGATAAACAAAAACTAAAGGAAGTATTGGAAAATCGTTCTATATTACTTGTTGGACCTGGAAAAAATATTGGTTTACAGTCAGAAAAAATTGAGAAGTATATAAAAGAAGAAAATCCATATGTGATTTCAATAAACTATATACCTGAATCGATTGATGTAGATAGTGTATTTGTGACTAATGTTAAGAGATATCGGCAGCTGGTAACCGTTATGGAAAAAGAAAAAAACAAAAATGTTACCATTATTGCAACAACAAATGTAGAATGTAGAAATGGAAAGTTCGAATATCATATTAATCGGGCACCGCTTCTTGAAAATAATCAAAAAATTAAAGATAGCTCATTTTTAATGATGTTAAAATTGTTAGATGAAATTGGTATTGCCGGTGTGACATGTGCTGGTTTTGACGGGTATTCAGAAAAAGAAGATAATTATTTAAATCCGGAGATGGAATACTATTTTGTTAAAAAGGAAGCTTCGAATTTAAATCAGCATATGAGAGAGTCAATTTATGAATATCGTAGAACGATGAATATTAATTTTTTGACGTTTTCATTATATGATCAAGTGGAGGATGTAAACAGTGCAGCATTTTGATGTGGTTGTATTTGATGTAGATGGTACATTACTTGACACATCAGAAGGTGTGTTGGCATCAGTGAAATATACAATAAAAGAACATAATCTTCCAGAGATAGATGAAGAAGTACTAAAAACTTTTATAGGTCCTCCGATTCAGAATTCTTTTTCAAAAGTATACGGACTTAAAGGAGATATATTACAAGAGTTGGCTACTACATTTAGAAATCAATACAAAGATGTTGATCTTTTAAAGGCAGTGCCATATGAAGGAATATATAGTGTTTTTGAGGCATTAATAAAAGAAGGTAAAAAAGTTGCAATTGCAACATATAAACGACAGGATTATGCTACGAAAATTATGCATCACTTCGGTTTTGATAAATATACAGATATTATTTATGGAGCAGATCACGAAAATAAACTAAAAAAGAGAGATATCATAGAACTTGCGTTGAAAGATTGTGGCGTGAAAGATTTTTCCAAAGCAATTATGATCGGGGATAGCGATAATGATGCAATAGGAGCACAAGAAATAGGAACACAATTTATAGGTGTAACTTATGGATTTGGTTTCAGCAAAAAAGAAGATATTTGTAAGTATAAAAATGTTGGAAGTGCAGATAGCACACAGGAGTTAGTTTCACTTTTAGTAGGAGATAAGTAAAATATGAAGATTAAACTAGCTAAATTCATATCACAGTTTTTGGTAGATAATGGAATTACAGATTGTTTCATGGTAACTGGAGGAGGAGCAATGCATTTGGATGATGCAATTGGTCATCAGGAGGGAATGCATTGTGTGTTTAACCATCATGAACAGGCGTGCTCAATAGCAGCGGAAGGCTATACAAGAATGACTGGAAAGCTTGCAGCTGTATGTGTTACTAGCGGACCAGGTGGAACAAATGCAATTACGGGCGTAATGGGAGGATGGTTAGATTCAATCCCAATGTTTGTAATCTCAGGTCAGGTAAAAAGAGAAACAACAACATGGTCATGCCAGGAATTGGGACTTAGACAACTTGGAGATCAGGAGTTTGACATAATTAATTCTGTATCAAATATGACAAAGTATGCAGTAATGCTGACTAACCCAAAAGAGGTTGCTTATCATATGGAGAAGGCACTTTATCTCGCATTAAATGGAAGAGGTGGTCCAGTATGGATTGACGTACCACTTGATGTTCAGGGGGCAATGATTGAAACTGAAGAGTTAATTCACTTTAACCCTGCAGAGGAAAAACCATGGCAAGTGCCTGAAGTTAAACTTGAAGTTGTAGATACTATTTTGGAAAAAATCAAAAAAGCAAAAGCACCATTAATTTTAGTTGGTACAGGAATTCGTTTGGGTGGAGCAGAAGAACTGTTACTTAAATTATTAGACAAATTACAGATTCCAGTGGTAACTGCTTGGAATGCAAATGATGTATTGGCAGCAGATAGTCCATACTTTGCAGGAATGCCGGGAACAGTTGGCACCAGACCAGGAAATTTTGCAATTCAAAATTGTGATTTGCTTTTGAGTTTAGGTTGCAGACTGAATATTAGAATGATTGGATATAATCATTATGATTTTGCAAAGAATGCATATAAAATTATTGTAGATATCGACCCAAGAGAACTTGTAAAACCAACAATTCGTCCGGATATGCCAGTAAATGCGGATGTAAAGGATTTAATATCTAAGATGCTGGATTCTGATTATAATGCAGAAACAAAGCATAAGAAATGGTTGGTATGGTGTCAGAATCTTGTGAAAGAGTATCCGGCAGCTTGTAAAGAATACCATAGAAACGATGGCGGTGTAATTAATCCATATATCTTTATGGATAAGCTGTTTGATCATTTAAATAATAATGATCGGATTATTTGCGGAAATGGCAGTGCATGTGTTATAACTTTCCAGGCAGGAAAGATTAAACAGGGACAGAGAATGTTTACCAATTCAGGCTGTGCTGCAATGGGTTATGGCCTTCCGGCTGCATTAGGTGTTGCGGTTTCCGATAATTCCAGAAGAACAATTTGCATTGATGGTGATGGAAGCATCATGATGAATGTGCAAGAGCTTGCGACCATTGTACAAAATAACTTAGATATTAAAATAATACTTTTAAATAATAATGGATATCATTCAATCAGACAGACTCAGACAAACTTGTTCCAGCCACCGTTTATAGGTATAGATGAAAAGAGTGGAGTGGGATTCCCAGATTTTAAAGTTTTAGCACAGGCATTTGGAATGAAGTATTACGTTTTAGATAATGAAGAAAACTGCAGTCAGGTGTTAGAAGAGGCACTTAATTGCGAAGGAGCATGTATTTGTGAAGCGATAGTAGATCCAAGTCAGAATTTTGCTCCAAAGTCATCATCAAAGGTGCTTCCGGATGGAAGAATTACATCACCATCACTTGATGATATGGCTCCTTTTTTAGACAGAGAGGAATTTGAGAAGATTAAATCAGAAGCTACAATGATAAAAGAAGAATAATCTTTTAAGGGAGAAGTACATATGAAAAGTGCTGTGATAACCGGACCTACAGGTTCAATAGGAACAGCTTTAATAGAGCATTTAATAAGTAATGGAATAGAGGTCTTGGCAATTATAAGACCAGATTCGAAAAGAACTGATAATATTCCAGCGCATCCATTGGTTACAAAATTGAAATTGAATTTGAATGAACTAGATAAAGTTCCAAATTATTTGGATGGTAAGAATTATGATGTTTTTTATCATCTTGGATGGGATGGAACCTTTGGAAATTCAAGAAATAACATGCAAGGACAACTCCAGAATATACAATATACATTGGATGCGGTAGAACTTGCGTCAAGAATCGGATGTAAGAAATTTGTAGGTGCTGGTTCACAGGCTGAATATGGAAGAGTTGAAGGAGTATTGAGTGCATCAACACCAGTATTCCCGGAAAATGGATATGGTATAGCAAAATTGTGTGCAGGGCAAATGAGTCGAATATTGTGTGAGCAGAAGCAAATAGAACATATATGGACAAGAATATTGAGCATATATGGACCATATGATGGTGAGAACACAATGATTATGTCTTCTATTGGAAAATTACTAAGAGGTGAAAAACCTGCACTTACAAAAGGCGAGCAACAATGGGATTATTTATATTCTAAGGATGCAGGTTATGCGATGTATCTTTTAGGAGAAAAAGGAGTATCTGGAAAAGTTTATTGCATAGGAAGTGGAAAAACAAGATGTTTGGCAGAGTATGTTAAGGTTCTTAGAGATTCAATTTCAACAGAGCTGCCGTTAGGTTTTGGTGAAATTGCATATGCTCCCAAACAGGTGATGCATTTGTGTGCAGATATTTCTGATTTGACAAATGATACAGGTTTTATACCGCAATATTCTTTTGAAGAAGGAATTAAAGAGACAATAGAATGGTATAAAGGTAGATAATATTATGAAAAAAGTTAGTATATTAATTCCTTGCTATAATGAACAGGAAAATGTAAGGCCGATGAGCGAGGCAATTGTTGATTTATTTGAGAAGCAGTTAACACAGTATGATTATGAATTATTATTTATCGATAATGATTCCTCGGATCAGACAAGACCTATTTTGAGAGAAATCTGCAAAAATAACGAACATATAAAAGCTATTTTTAATGCAAAGAATTTTGGACAATTCAACTCACCTTATTATGGAATGTTGCAGACAACAGGTGATTGCACAATTAGTATGGTATGCGATTTTCAGGATCCTGTAGAATTGATACCACAGTATCTTGAAGCCTGGGAGCAAGGATATAAAATTGTTATTGGAATAAAGACAAGCAGTAAAGAAAATCCTATTATGTATCATTTGCGTAGCGTATATTACAAAATGATTAAAAAGTTTTCGGATGTTGAACAAATCGAACATTTTACAGGTTCAGGTCTTTATGATAAAGATTTTATACAGGTATTGAGAGATTTAAAAGATCCAACTCCATTCCTGCGTGGGATTGTGGCAGAACTTGGATATAAGAGGAAAGAGATTCCTTATGAACAGCCGGAAAGAAGAGCAGGAAAGACACATAATAATTTCTTGCGGTTATATGATGCAGCAATGCTTAGCTTTACTTCTTATACAAAGATTGGCTTGAGAATGGCAACATTTCTTGGAATGGGATGTGGAGCAATCAGTGCAGTAATTGGTTTGATTTATCTTATAATGAAACTTGTTCTATGGGATACGTTTGCTGCTGGAATGGCACCTGTCTTAATTGGAATGTTTTTCTTGGGTTCTGTACAACTATTTTTCCTTGGTTTTATTGGAGAATATGTTTTAAGTATTAATCAAAGAGTTATGAATCGACCATTAGTTATCGAAGAGGAACGAATTAATTTCAAAAAATGAGTATTTAGATTAGATGTAGGAGAAATGTGAATAAATATATGAAAATAAAAGCAAACAGTAAAGTATTTGGTGTGATTTTATTTATAGGATTTATAATTACGACTATTTGTATGCAGTTATCACATGGGGATATTTTTGCTGAAATTTTTTTTTATGATACACTTGATACAGGTATGGATTTTTTTCATAGCATAGAGTATACAAGAGGACGAGCCCCATACGAGGTATGGAACACCTTGTATCCGCCATTGGCAAATTGTATTTTCTATTTTCTTTTTCACATGATCCCTAAAAGCGTAAGCGAGCAATGGGCAGATACATTTGAAAGTGGAATAGGAGCGAGAGGTACATCAATTGATTTACGTGTTTCCCAGACACCAATGTTTTTGTTTATTTGTTATATTATTATTTCTGTAATGCTAATATGGATTATAGTTAATAATTATTATGAAAATAAAAAAACTTCATATATAATGTGTTTTGGTATTATCTTTAATTATGGAATGTTATATGCTTATGAGAGAGGAAATATTGTAATATATTCTTTTATTTGTAGTATGATGTTTGTGTTTTTTCAAAATTCTAAAAATAAATATATGCGTGAAATTGCTTTGATGAGTTTGGCATTTGCAGCTGGATTAAAAATTTATCCGGCATTTTTAGGATGTTTACTTCTTTATAATAAAGAGTATAAACGTGCAATAAGAACAGTCATCTATGGAATAATAATGTTTATTGTTCCATTTTTTGCATTTCAAGAAAAGTTGTCTGGTCTTCCTATTTTTTTAAATACATTATTTAAATTTCAAAATATTACAGAGTTATCTTACAACGGATTTTCGTTTGATAAAATATTTAATACTATTATAATTCCATTCCAGTTAATTTGGAAAAAGGAATTAGATGTAGAATTAATTATCACAGTAGGACAAAAACTTAATATTGTTTCTGCATTAGTTTTGCTTGGGTGCGGTTTTATATTGAAAAAAAATTGGCAAAAAATTATGGCATGTTGTTTGGCTATGGTTGTATTTTCAAATCAAGAGATATATATGATTATTTTTATGCTGTTGCCACTGTGTGTATTAATTCATGATGAGGATAAGGTTATTAATAGGGAAAATACGAGTATTGTTATTGCACTTTCTTTATTAGTATGCTTATTACCATTGGGGAATATGTCATCTGAAACAAATATATTATTAAAATATATAAGATTTCAAATTATAATTTTAATATTAATTTGCTATACGATTTTTAGTTTTTTTAAACAAATTATGGTGAAAAATAATTCGGGGAGAAAGTTAGGACAAATACAAAAATGAGAAAAATTGGTAAGAAGATACATGAATTAAGATATTTACTTATCATACTTAGTGTTTGTGCATGTTATGCAGGAATACTTTATAATCAAACTATGCCATTTGCAGAGGGGTGGTATAGTTATTATGCAAAATGCATTAATAGAGGAGAAGTTGTATATAAAGATTTTGATTATTTATTTACACCGTTATACATTTTTTTTATCGCTTTAATAACAAAAATTTTTGGATATAAAGTAATAATTCTTAGAATAGTAGGCATAATATTTTTTTGTTTAATTGGTACATTTGTATATCTTTCTTTAAAAGAACTCTTTAATGAAGAAATAGCTGTAATCGCAACTATCACTTCAGTTATGTATATGCAATCAGAAGTTGTACAAGTGTTTTATGATTATGTAAGAATGATGGATATTTTTTCATGTGCAGCTACTTATTTTTTGATAAAAGCAATAAAAAATGATGACAGAAAGAAGTATTTTATTCTAGCAGGAATAGCAACATCATTATTTATACTTACAAAACAAAATATGGGCTTATTATTTTGGATATATAGTATAATATTAATTTGTTCTGTAAGTTTGGTTTTACGTAGAAGCGTTAAAGAGAAATTAATATATTTTATTACAGGTTCAATTGTGCCAATTTTTATTACCATAATTTTTATGTTAATAAATGGGAGTCTGATTCCCTTTTTTAATCAAACAGGGGGTGAAGCTGTTGCAGCAAAAGGAGGAATACTCCCTATTTTATTCAATTGGATAATAAATAATATGTCATCCTTTATAAATACAAGTAAATTTTCAATTATATGTCTAGCATGTATCATTGTATCTGCAATTATAAAAAAGAAGGATGAAAAGAATGCAATTAATAAACAATGGTTACGAAAAAGCGAAATATATTTGTTTGGAATTCTATGTATTATAAGTTTTATAGTTTTTGCAAAGGTAGACAGGATATCGAAATTGTTAGATGGACATACATATTTAAGTCCGTATAGTATCTTTTTAATTATTATTCCTATATTTATTTACTATGTTATAAATGTAATTATTGATGCGGTTAACAATAAGGAGATATCTAATTATAAATTGTTATATATTACTATTACAGGTGCATATTTTGCAATTTCTTGGGGATGTGGTATGTCTGGAGGATTGTCAGAAGGCCAAGGAACACTAGGTGTTGCATTTGCAATAGCAATATTACTCAATAACTTAGAGTTTAGATTTTCTAATGTTTTAAAGTTAGCAGTTATATTGGTATGTTTTTTGTTGACATTACAATGTGCAGCAAAAAAAATGAATTATACATATAATTGGTGGGGGATGGATGAATCATCGTTGCAAGAAAGTGTATATCTTTCAAATGATATTGAAGTATTTGAAGGAATTGGATTGTCATATGAAACACTAAATGCATATGAAACAGTATATCATATTGTGACGCAGAACACGGATGAAAAGGACTCAATTTATTGTTTTCCTCAAATTCCGAGTTTTTATTATATATGTAATCGAATGGATCCAGGGGTGCGTGCAAAAGTACAATGGTTTGATGTCGCATCAGATAAATCAATAGATAACGATATCAAAATATTAAAAAATAAACCACCTAAGGCAATTATTATATACGAAACATCAGAATATGCATATAACTCACATGAAAAGCTGTTCAGAGCAAGCGAAATTTCAGCTACGAGAAAAATGAAACAATTTTTACTGAATTTTGCAACTCAGCATGGTTATACATTTTATGGTAGGATAAAATCTACAAAGAATAATAGTTTGTTATTGTATTATAAGACAGATAATGATTTTTCCGAAGAATATTCGTATAGAGGGAAAGGAACCAAAGAGTCACCATATGAAATAGACAGTGTCGAGGATTTATTATTTTTGCAAAGATCTGTAGAAAATGGTAATGATTATTCTAACGTTTATTTTATTCAAACAAAAGATATAGATTTGTCTTCAATTGATAATTGGAATCCAATAGGAAAATATGATAGTGGATTTTACTTTAGAGGAATATATGATGGAAATGGACATGTGATAAAAAATATGACATGTATTCATGAAGGAGAAAATGTTGGATTGTTTGGTCAATTGGGAGGTATAGTTTGCAATTTAGGGGTAATAAATAGCTATGTATCAGGCAGCTGTGTTGGGGTTATTTCATCGCATGCAGCAAGTAGCGAAGCAATGATAATTAATTGCTATACTACATCTTCTGTTATAAACGGACTAAGAGCTGGCGGTATTGCTGATAATTTTGAAGGAAAAATAGTAAATTGCATAAGTATAAATGAATGTTTAGGCATTGATGCAGCAGGGGCAATATCGTATGGAGCAGGATATACAAAGAATGTTATTTCGCAAATCGATGGAATTCATACTGAAATCATTAATTCATACGGAGATAATTCAGTTACTTATTGTACACAAAAATACATGTTGTCCTCAGAGGTTATAAATAGACTAAATAGTTATATTGATATTGTAAATAAGTATTCTAGTAACTATTTAGAAGACGAACAAGATAATGACGGAGCAGTAACAGAAAAAGAATATGACGAATGGATGAGGAGAATCACGCTACGATATTGGAAAACAGAAATAAATGGTTATCCAACATTAACTATAGGTGAGTTGAAATAGTAATTTGACTTTGTAAGGATAATTTCTATTTTTTAGAATTAGATTCTACAAAATAGAAATTTAATCTAATATAGTATGAATTTCCTAAAAAATCAATTCTTGATGACTCCCAATGTGAAACGAAGAATCAAAGTTCTTGAGAGTTATAGTGGCTTTGACTCCGTGGAGTGAAGAAGTTCAAACTGTTTGCAAAAACTAAAATGTAGTAAAACGCTTGCATCTAGCAAAAGGTGCAAGCGTTAATTAAAATCTAGCGTTGTAATATTGAGCGCTTACGTACTTGGGAGAAGAACAGATTGAATAAAATAATAGAACAGTTAGCGCAGAAAGAGTACGAGCTCTTTGTTGTGAATACAACAGCAGTTGCTGTGCAGGGTAGAGATGGAAATTATTATACAGAATATATTCCGGTCACACCATTTCTGCTACAAAATATCTTATCACAAAAAGGATCATTGGGCTGCTATCAGCAGAAATACAGAACGAACCGGATACGTTGGATCTGTTTTGATTTTGACTGTAACGAGAAAGAAAATCCGGATATTCAGGAGTTATACAGTACATGTATAACTCCATTGATAGATTTCCTGACGAAAAATGATATTCATTATTTACAGGAGTTTTCCGGCAGACGAGGCATACACATCTGGATTCTATTCGAAGAGATGATCACAAAAGAATTAGGATATGATATTGTAAATACAATTTTGAACCAGATTCCCGAATTAAAAGATGGAGTGGACAATGAAAAGTGGGGATTAGACAAATTCCCAGCTACAAGAGTTGGTTCTGCAAATGTAGTTGGCAAGCAGGTCAAATTTCCTCTGTCATGGCATCAGAATGGAAGCAGATCGTATCTGTTTGAAGGCGGATTTGAAACCAGATATGACATAGAATCTGAAGAGTTTTATTGTAATCAGTATCTGATTATGCAGAATGTAAGATTGGAGAATGCCGAAGAGTTATGCCACAAGCTGTGTATGGAGAAACCCAGGCAGAATCAGAAGCTGTATGCTCAATATGAGGTGTCAGAAGGGTTTTGTATGTCACCGGAACAGGTGATATCTTATCTTTCTGAGACACTGGTTTTCAGAATGATTTTTGAACGGATGAGAAGAGGACAGCAGCAGGAACAGGACTGGTTTGTACTGTTAGGAACGCTTGGACGCCTGGATTCAAATGGGGAAATACTGCTTACAATTCTGAACAGATATCCGGGCTATGATGAATCGACTACCCGGGAAAATATACGAAAGCATAGAAAAAATTATTATCCGGCAACGTTTGATTATTTATATCAGATTTATAATCTTAAGATGGAAGATACCTTAGAACAGGAAGAAACAGGGTATGAGTATCTGCTCAGGCGTGCAGGAATGGAAAAACCAAAGAGGATAGAGACAGAGAAAAGTCATATCGGAGATTGGAGAGACAGCTATTCTGATCTGAAGAAGATAATCCGAAAAGAGAAAAGGTATGTGGTTGACAATGATGAAGTAATACCGGTAGAGATCATGAATGGACTGATGCGTGTAAGTAATTATGAATTATATCAGTACAATAATTTTCTGCAAAAACTTCGTGCAGGGGAGATGCCATTTGATGAGTGGAAGCCAATGGGATATAAAACTTATCTTCGAAAGGAAGAGGATAAGACGAGAGTATTAGTATCGCTTGACAAAAGTGACCGTATTATTACAACTGCTGTTATGCTGGATATGTGCAGAGAATGGAAACACGGCTGGAAATCTTACAGTTATCAGATCTCATATATGTCAGATAATTATTTGTTTCATAGCTGGTTTTCGTCTTGGAGCAGATACATCAGAGAGATAAAGTGTTATCTGGAAATCCCTTTTATGGATCAGAATTATGTAAGCTATATAGATCTGAAACAGTGTTATGATCATGTGGATCTGTTGAATGTATACCGGCAGCTGGAAGGAAAATTAAACGAAAAGGCAAAAAAATATTTTGAATATTTGACTTATTATAATGATGAACTGATGAAGGAAATACAAGGCGGAAGCAGGGTAGGTGTCCCACAGGGACCGGCATATGCGAGGGTACTGGCCGAATTGTATCTGGATAATATCGTAGAAAAGGTGTGTACAGATATAGAGAAAGGTGAATACCGTATTTTGCGATATGTTGATGATATTGTTGTTTTTTCAAGGGATGAGGAGACAGCTTATAAACTGCATCGGGCATTGATTGTGGCATTTGCAAGGGCAAGTCTGCCATTGAATCGGAATAAGACGCGTTTCCCACAGAAAATCGCAGATATTGATCAGGACTATCGTGACAGCCTGCTTCACAGGAATCAATTTAATTATGAACTGGTTCAGAATGAGTACAGTGGTTTATTATTGGAGTACGAACGCACTGACAGGATAAATCATTTTCTAAAAACCGACACATTTCAGATAGATACTCTGAGTTATATATATAGTTGCCACAGCTTTGAAGAAGCACAGTACAGGTGTTTTTATAGATTTGGTGGACAGATTATGGAGAGTGAGATTGGAAGGGGACGTGGCTTCCGGAAGTTCTATGAATTTGTTCTTGAGAGAGAAGAACTGGTATGGCATGCACTGCAAAATCAGTGGTTTCAGAATATACCGGTTGACACGGTGAATTTCAGTAATCTGATAGCTACCATGTATTATCTGATCGATGAAGGAAGATTATCGGACAGGGTAGTAGAAGTTCTGCTTGTGTATTATCTGAATGAGGATTTTGAGTTTGGAGCATTGTCAGAAGAAGATCGTATTGTTGTAGAAGCTATTATGATGAAGTATGGTAGATGAGGAAAGACATGGGGAAGAATATAAAGAGTGTAACAGCGAGTCTTCGTCTGGGCACATGTAGGGAAAAGGACATAAAAGATGCGATTCAGTATTTGAAAGAGCTGGATATAGCATTGCTGTCAGAGAAGAGATTAGAAATAGCAGATCTGTATTATGAAATATTAAAACAGATTCAGCTGCTATATGCCAGTCAGGAGATCGAGATACCAGAAGAAATCATGATGGATATCAGGCAGTTATTCGATAATATACAGGGTATTTGCAGCGAACCGAAGGAACGAGAGGCGAGTGAAGCAGCGTTTTCAGTTATCATGTTTCTGGCGTACCTTAGAGGACACAATTGTCTGACAGGAGATAATGACTTCAGTAATACGGATGAGGCCATTCAGAAGGTGTGTGCTTTAAGGACGGATCTGGGTACAATACAGTTTATTTTTGATCTGAGAGTTGAAGGACAGCTATATTTTCCGATTGAAAATATGCTTGTTTCGGTTATCAAGGATGAACAGTTTGTGGAAGAGATGAGTAATATTGATTCCGGACATATCAAGGTGCTTTATCTGGCAGTGCATTTCTTTGATGAAGAGGAGCAGAAGAGGCAGATACTGACAAATATTGTCAATGCCTGTAATTTAAAATTTATTGAATATATGCAGAATCAGAGTGAACTGCTTGACACGCAGGATTTACATAACTATCGAAAAAACGGAGTGATAATTTTTATAGATTCCAGTAGAAGGAAGATATTGATCCGGCATAATGATCCTGAATATTTTAAAGGTGCAGAGAATATACAGCATGAAAATTCCTTTAAGAATAAGGAGCGGCGGATAGGGTATTATGTGGAGATTGATATACCGGAAGGCGCAGCACGGGCTTCCTTTGAAGATGTGATGCAAAAGCAGCCGGAGAAAAGAATGGAGCTGTTAAGACTGTTCTATTCTGGTTATAGAAATATTTTTGGGAAATATCATCTGCTGGAACAGGAAGGGAAATTTTTACCGTTGAATCCTTTCTCGAACAAAGACAGGTTTGCGATAGATGTCATGCGTGAGGTTCCGGTCGATACATCTGATACTCTGTTAGAAAGATATGTAAATCTTTCGGTCAAAAGAAGTGCAAGCTGGATATTAAACAGATTTACAGTGGGAACAATAGTCCAACTGCTTAAGATAGACGATAAGACAAAAGATAAAGTATTCGGTCTTGAATATAACGAAGAAGACTTTTATCAGAATCAGTTGTTACAGAACTGGCTTTTGTCTGTTCACGATAGAGCATCTGCTATGCGGGAATTATTGAATAGCATGTATATGGAACTGCGGTACTGTGTCAGAAGGAAAAACGATGGAAATGAGGATGAAGTGTCAATAGAGAAGCACACTGTCTGTGCCCAGAAATATCTGCCATTTTATCTGGAATTATCCAAGTTATTATACTTATTGAATGATGACATACAAGGGAAAAAGGTGCTTGTACAGGAGGCAGCAGTAAATCCAAAAACAAAGGGAATCATATTACTGGAAGAAAACCCTGTCCGTACGGTAAATGAAACGGAAATAGCAGTGCAGCATGCAGGATTGGATGAACTGAAAACAGGACAGTCATGTTATGTGATTGTTGATGAGGATGGAAATGTATATCTGGAAGATCAGAAGATTTTAAAAGCAATCTATGGGCTGCAGATGGTAATGGAGAATTGTCTGCATTATGATACGGTAAAAGAAGTAGATGAGGGAAGCTATGATAGAATAAAAGATGGAATAATGCTTCATAAAGACGGACTTTCCGAAAGTATTACAGAAAACATATTTCCGGAGAGTTGTTTTGAGGAACAGATATGTTATCGGCTGATACATAACATGATATATAGTGGAATTCATACAGGCAATGTCAAAGATTATTTGAAAATATTTAAGAAACATCAGCTTCTTGATTTCCATGACATTAAAAATGATGAGTATTTTCAGATGAAGGATGCAGAGACATTGTATGTTCCAAAAGACTCTTTTAGTGCAGACAGCACACTTGGAAGTATATTTTTAAAATATCTGAAGAAAAAGGCAGGAAGAGATCAGTTTGAATTGTATGAACCGCATATCACATATGATGAAGGACAACAAAAGTACATGCTAGGACAAAAAACAATCCGACATATCGTATTTCTGAGTGATAATTTTGAAAGAGGATTTGCAACGACGGTGATGCTGAGCGCATATCTGGATCTGGATGGCACAGATCCGGTTGCAGTAGATAACGCTAAAACCCGCATTCAGTCTTACAGATACGATAAAAATGGAACAGAATGCCAGATGGATCTTGCAGATGTAATGAAAAAGAATCAGTGTGATATTACAGTGCATGCATACTATGGAACAGAGGAAGCGAAAAAGCGTATCAGTCAGTTCCTGATTGAACAAGGGTACGATGAAGCAAAAGTTTCTTTTCAATATGCGATCACCTGTAAAATGAAGCAGCTAAAAGAGAATGTGAAAGCAGTCTGGGGAGAATACAGAGATGGAAATGACGAGAAATTTGCTGTAATCCGGGAATTCAACATGACTAAGGCAAATGTGTTCCCTAAGAAAATGTTAGACAGTCCGGAAAAAGCAATATGCTTGTATTTGCTGAAAAAAGAGACAAAGAAAAAAATCGCAAAGAAGCAGGAAGCGGGCGAGTTGCTGGGTGTAGAAGGGCTGAAACAGTATTTTCGAAAAAATGGGATTAACAGAAATAGTGATAGAACCAATACGGAATTATACCTTTTCAGTACGTTACCACCGACCATACGAATAGAAGTGCTGGAGGATTATTTGCAGAAAGATAGTAATTCGCTGGTTTTAGAAAAGCTGTCAAAAGCTTATGGAAAAGCAGATCAGCTGGAAAAATTAAAAGAGCGTTTGGCAGATTGGATTGAAAAAGGCTATACGGATCAGAACATGGCGGAAATGTTATATGAGAGTGCAGAAATATTAAACAGGTATGCCGATAGATTTCCTATTGCCAAGAGTATGGAACAGGCCAGGACGAATTATGATGCGGCAATGTCATTAAAGGAAGATTCGGTGGATGAGGAGTTCAAGGAGATAATGGAAAGTATATTTAACGAAATTGTAAGTGAGAAGAAAGATTGAAATAAACAAGAAAAGGATAAAGAGAATGCTATGAATTTATGGGAAATTATTGAAAAAATGATAGATTTTATTTTATGTAAATTGTTACGATTGAAGATAAATGAAACACAATGGGAAGCATTGATGCAATTTGTTAAGTTTGGAATTGTAGGATTAAGTAATACAGTTATATCGTATGTTATTTATGTCGGGACACTTATATTGTTTCAAAAAAATAATCTGATACCAAGTGTTGATTATCTGGTAGCACAGGTGATTGCATTTATTTTAAGTGTTTTATGGTCTTTTTATTGGAATAATAAGTTTGTATTTGAAAAGGCAGATAACGAGGAACGAAATATTGTTCACGCTTTGATAAAGACTTATATATCATATGCTTTTACAGGATTGTTACTGAACAGTATTTTGTCATTATTATGGGTAGAAGTTTTGGGTATTCCGAAAATAATAGCTCCAATCATTAATTTGTTGGTTAGTGTACCTTTGAATTTTATTATGAATAAGTTTTGGGCATTTCGGAAGTCTGAAAAATAATAGGAAAAATTGAATGTTGCTCAAAAGAAGTAAGGATGTACATGAAATTAATAAGGTGAAAGAATGAAAGATGATATAACAGCTATAGCATTTGCAGTAAGTTTAGTGATATATATTGTTTTGATTATACAAGGAAAACAAAGAGGAAAGCACTTTCTGCGAAGATGTATGAAATGTTTGAAGTATATTTTTGTACCTTATAAAGCACAAGGAATTACATTGGTTATTTGTGAAGTAATGAATGGAATTCTTTTGGTTTCTGTAATTTTCAAAAAATATAACGTGAATTTGTTTATAAAGGCAATAATAATTTTAGCGGTATATATTTTTAATACGACGATCATGTCTATAGTTAATTTTTTTATTGAAGACATAGGGAGAATTTGTCAAAAGCTAGAGGACAAAGAAAAAAATGAATTTGCGACCATTATATATATGATGCCAATTTTTATAATTGCATGTGCGTGTCAATCTGGCACAATTAGTCAGGAAATATTATTGAAGTGTATTAGAAGTATTTGTTTAATGGCATTTATAATTACATATCTGGCATTTCATAAGATATTATTAGATTTTATTTGCACAAATAAAAAAGAGTCAGGAATAGTTGTATTGCGCGAAATTTGTTTTCAGGTCGTAATCGAAATTTTACTTTTATTTTCCGGGGCATATGTACTGACCAGAATGTATTCGGACCAGATGATATTTGAGGGAAGTGGATGGGATTTATTATATAAATTAACGTCCGGTTTTTTTATACTGGATTATGACTTTTTGACAGAAAAAGGTTATTTGGGGAAAGTGTATATAATTTTATTCATAGTTGCATACATAATAATGTTTATGGCATATTTAAGTTGTGCTATTGACAATATAGTTAGGGATGGCGTACAGAAGAACGAAGAATCAGAAACTGGTAATAGTAAAAATGATATGGTTAAGGAGAGTAAAGCAAAATTGCCCGAAGAAAAGAGTGATTTATGTATAACTCAGAAAAATAAGGGGAAAAACAGTACTAATATGAAAGAATTTAAAAAAATTTTTGAAAAAGTAAATGGTATAGAGATATTGAAACAGTATTGCATGGCGCATGTAATACTGTTTTCATTATTGGAAACGGCAATATTAGGTCTGTCAAGAAAATCACTTGAGATTGTCCGATTGGCAGTTGATAATCGGATATATTGTAAATTAAAAAAGAAATATAAAGGGTTTATTAGTGAATACCAACAGAAAGAAGATACAAAAAATATATTACATGAACATGTGGATATTGTTTGGGTGTGCTGGTTTCAGGGCATGGAGCATGCACCTAAAATGGTACAGTATTGTTTTCAATCTTTGAAAAGTAATCTGCGTGATAAAAGGATAATTTTAATCACAGAAGATAATTATAAGGAATATGTACAATTTCCGACATACATTTTGGAAAAATATGAAAAGGGATGTTTTTCTAAAACACATCTGTCAGATTTATTGCGCCTGGAATTATTAATTAAGTATGGAGGAACATGGATCGATGCAACTGTATGGTGTTCATCACCAATATATCCAGATTATTTATTTGATTCAGATCTTTTTATGTTTCAGAATCTTAAACCGGGTTTGGATGGTCAATGTACTGCGGTTTCAAGTTGGTTTATTACATCATGTTCCAATAATCAAATGCTTATGTTAGAGAGGGCTCTATTGTATGAATATTGGAAGGAAAATACGAAATTAGTTCATTATTATTTATTTCATATGTTTTTCCAAATGGTAATAGAGGCATATCCAGATGAGTGGAATAAAGTTGTACCATTCAGCAATGCAACACCACATATCTTGTTGCTGAGATTGTTCGAGGAGTATGACGAGACAATTGCAAATGCGGTAAAAGAAATGACAAGCTTTCATAAATTAACATATAAATTTGAAGAGTCGGATACAACTATTAAAAATACATTTTATCAGGTCTTATTTGGAGAGCAGGAGTGAGAGTTGCGGTTTTAATGTCCACCTATAATGGGGAAAACTATATGAAAGAACAGATTGAATCAATATTAAACCAGAGAGGGAACTTTGAACTGGATTTATGGGTTCGGGATGATGGGTCGACTGATGCGACAAAGAAAATTTTGATGCAGTATGAAATAGAAAAAAAGCTTCATTGGTATGAAGGAAGAAATCTAAAACCTGCATTAAGTTTTATGGATTTAATAAAGCATTGTGAAAATTATGATTATTATGCATTTGCGGATCAGGATGATTATTGGATGCCGGATAAATTGTGGACAGGGATAATGCAGATAAAGGATATTAAAACGCCAAGTCTGTATTGTTCCAATGCAGAGCTTGTGGACGATAAGCTCAAATCTTTAGGAAGAGATGTTTATAAATGTGATCCGAAGACAGATATTTATACATTGGCTTGTGCAGGAGGGCTGCTTGGGTGTACGATGATATTTAATTGTGCTCTGGCTCAGATGATACAGAATTATAGTATTCCGGAACGACTGGTTATGCATGATTTTTATATTGCGCTTATATGTGTGGCAGTAAAAGGAAGTATACGGTATGATCAGGGTTCCTATATGCTGTATCGCCAACACGAAAACAATGCTGTTGGTGTTTCTTATGGATTTTTAAATAAGATAACATCGAGATGCAGAGATATTGTTACCAGAGAAAAAAATGGAATAGATAGTCAGGCCGAGCAGATTTTAAAAATTTATGGTTCAAGGATAGGAAAAGAAGAAAAAAGATGGTTAGAAAAAATTTCTGGATATAGAAGAAATTTATTTACTCGATTAGGATTGGCAGCATCTTTTAAAACAAGATATATGAATAAAAATATGGCTGTAAAATTGAGAATGACCATTTTGTTAGGAAACCGTTGATAAGTGTGGAGAAGAAAAAATGACAGAGTTAACGATAAGGGAAATACAATTAGTATCACTTGAAATATTACATACAGTTGCAACAATATGTGAAGAACAGAATTTTAGATATTCTTTAATATATGGAACTCTTATAGGAGCCATTCGGCATCATGGGTATATTCCATGGGATGATGATGTGGATATCATGATGCCGCGCAGGGATTATGATCGGTTTTTAGAATACATGAAGATACATAGGGAAGAATATCCTGATTTACGTATATTTAATCTGGAGGAGTGTAAGGAATATCCATATATGATTACGAGAATTAGTGATGACCGATATATAATAAAAATGGAGAATGAAAAACCATATGGTATGGGAGTTTTTATAGACATATATCCATATGATGGACTTGGAACAACTGAAAAAGAAGCGGTTACTTACGGTATGAAAGGGGACAGACTGTCTTCGCTTTGTTACCAGTCAACACGGGAACATTTTGCCATTGAAACCACAACATCATTATTTAGAAAAATTATAAAATATCCTATATTTATAGGATCTAAATTGATAGGGAAAGATTATTTTCAAAAAAAACTTAATCAACTTGTTGAATTGAAGGAGTATGAGGATAGTAACTATATTGGATGTGTCGTATGGCTTTCAGGGGGAAAGAAAGAGATATTTTTACGTAAATGGTTTGATGAAACAATAATGGTTCCATTTGAAAAATATCAATTCCGTGTACCAAAAGATTATGATGAGGTTTTGCGTCATACATATGGTGATTATATGCAGTTACCACCGGAAAAAGATCGTATAGGTCATCATTATTTTAAGGCATATAGAAAAGATGAATAAGGGTAATCGAAAAATAATTCAGCACCCATCTGATATGAAGGTGGATGCTTGGTGTTAGGAGCATGGTATAAATAAATGTAGTAAAACGCATGCATCTGGCAAAGACGATGCATGTGTTATTTAGAAATTAGCGCAGGTATATGGACGCTTACAATAAAATGGCTTGCGGTTCATAATGTAATAGCCTAATAAGAGCGACAGATAAGAATATACAGGATAGATAGGTGCAACTTCTGCCCAGCCATATACAAGGAAGAAGAAAAGCAAGATCAGGAAGCTGGTATGCTGTTCTCTGGATGCCTTATAAATGGCATATATAATAGCTGCTGAAATAATGATGAAAGCTGCGGTTCCCCAATGAAGTCCAATATAAGAGAACATCATGTCAAGGCAATCTTGATCTTCTATAGGAAATCCATAGAAACCAAAGCCACCATTTCTTAGATAGAAGGTAGTAGTCAATTGAATTCTTGAGAGCATGGTTCCGTCATGTTGTAAAAATAATTCCGGTTTGTGGATATATAAATAACTTCCGATAAATGGAATACCAACACATAGAAGGAATGCTCCAGATGTAAATAGCACCATCATTTTATGGAACCAGTTTCTTTGCATGATAATCGACAATAAGTGGATGACAATTAACATGGCAATAATGGCCTCAGCGGTTCTGCTATTGGCTGTTTTGTCCAGAAAGATGATAAAAACAGCATATAGGATACAGTCGTACCATTTCTTACATTCTTTTCGGAGATACATAATGTCCATTGCCAAAAGTAAAAAATCAAGCCCCATCATATTAGCGTGAGTCCATCCGAAGAAGGTGCGAGTTCTTCCACCAATCCATACATTTATTTTATTGATCATTAAGCCCATAAAAGGTAAGGTGAGAAACAAGACACTGCGTACAATACGGATATATAAATCTAATTTTACAATTTTTTTTATTTCTATATTTTTGGCACAGCAGAGGAACATCATGGTACCGAAAATATTATAGAAATCATAATTATACTGGTAGCTTTTATAACAGAGATAAAACAATCCAGCCAAAAAAATCCAGTCAAAAACAGAATTTTTCTGAAGGAGTACTTTTGCCAGAAGCAATATCAGCAGTATATGATAAAAAAGTGTAACCTGTCCCCAATACTGCGGTACGGTCTGACGCATGAAACTGAAAAGGGGGTAATACATTCCAAGCAGAAAATAGATGATATATAAAAAGGTTGTTGAAAATGCATTGCGCTGTTTTAATTTTTCTATTAATATATTCATAAGTGTAGTCTCCTGAACAAAAATGTCTGCTATGCAGTACCTGTTACATAAGCACATTAATGTATACATTATAACATAACTTACAGGTACATGCAAAGCCGGAACGGATGTGGGTACATGCTCAGCAGAGATGACGGGATGAAAAGTATCTGTTTGAGCGTGGCGGAGACAAGAAAGAGGTAGCGGAAGAATGGACAGAAAATTGCTCAGCATAATTATTCCATGTTACAACGAAGAGAAGACAGTAGAGACAATATATGCTGCGGTTACGGATGTGATGACAAATGGGCAATGTGATTATGAGATATTGTTCGTGGATGATGGATCTAAGGATTATACAGAACAGAAAGTGTGTGGACTGGCACAGAAAGATGGACATGTGAAGTATTATTCATTCTCAAGAAACTTTGGCAAAGAGGCGGCAATTTATGCAGGACTTAATAATGCCAGAGGAGATTATGTTGTGATCATGGATGCAGATATGCAGGATCCACCGGCACTTCTTCCAGAGATGATAAGTACACTTGAGTCAGGAGAATATGACAGTGTGGCAACAAGACGTGTAAGTCGTAAAGGGGAACCGATGGTACGTTCTTTTTGCGCCAGATGCTTTTATAAACTGATACGCAGGATATCCGATGCTGATATCGTAGATGGAGCCAGAGATTTTCGTATGATGACGAGAGATATGGTGAACAGTGTTCTTGCATTATCAGAGTATAATCGCTTTTCCAAAGGAATTTTTGGATGGGTTGGTTATCGGACAAAATGGCTGGAATATGAGAATATAGAGAGAACAGCAGGAGAGACAAAGTGGAGTTTCTGGAAGCTTTTGGCGTATTCTCTGGATGGCATTGTCAATTTTTCAAATGTTCCGCTGATGATTTCTTCTTACCTTGGAATTTTGATGACGTTTATTTCTTTTGTTGCAATCATATTTATCATTGTTCGAAAGCTTATTTTTGGAGATCCGGTCAGTGGATGGCCATCCCTGGTATGTATCATTACGTTTGTTGGTGGAATTCAATTGTTCTGTATGGGAATCATGGGACAATATCTGTCTAAGACCTATATGGAAGTGAAGAAAAGACCGCATTATATTATTCAGAAAAGCAATGACGAAGAAACGGAAAAAAATAAGTGAGTCTGAACATGGATAAATGTTTACCAAAACAGGAGAAAAAAGAATAGAAAAAGTGCTGCAGCTCTGAATTTTTTAAAGTTGCAGCACTTTTTTCTATTCTTCTGGCAGCTTTATCACAATAATGTCATGAATTACTGCAATACAGTTTTTTGATGGATAGGAATCAAGCTTCTGGTACTCTTCGGTCTGTTTGATGGCAGCAATCTCCTCACTGCTGGCTTGGTCAAGCTGAATACCAAAACAGTAATTCCACATAGCAAAATAGTGAAAATCAAGATTTAGGAAGTTATCCTGATCTACACCAATAATATAAGGTACAGTTCCGCCAATATTAGAAGAATAGGTGTGGTAGGTTCCAATGATGGCAACCTTGGATATCTCAGGAAACTCGTCCAGATCTTCTATGCGGTCTAATACGTTGCTGGCAATGCTATAGCTTTTTTCGTAGCTCAGGTTCATCTCATTATAGCAGATATTGGCATTTCGGATGTTGTAGAAGGAAAGATAACAAAGTACAACAATTCCGATAGATTTTATGATTTTTTCAAAACGCGTTTTTACACAGCCATGTTCAAGATAGCAGAGCAATAACAGATAAATAAAGCAGGCACCCATCTCCATCAGTGTGTGATACCAGACATCGGATGATACAAAAAATAAAAAACATACAGTAAGAGGCAGGCAGATGATACAGAGTATTCCGGTAAGGCAAGCAAGTGGCTGCCTATACAATTTATTTTTCAAAATCAGATAGACAGTGCAGAGTAGGAGCAGAGCAAATACAATGCGGTTGGCATATCCATACCAATATACGTTGAGAGCTTCATTGAAAGAAAACAGGTGAGATAACTCATTATAAACTTTAGTAAAAGCCTGCCGGTATTCCCATAAGGAAAGAAGATGAATCTGTCCGATTCCCTGATATTCGGTTAATGTGATATGATAGTATGCATTAATAATAGCAGAAGCTATTTTGTAAAAGAGGAATCCTCCAAGCAGAAGAGGGATATATTTCCAGTTGTTTTGCAGAAAGGACTTGAAATCTTTCTGCTTTATAAGCAGGTCACATACAATCATAACAAGCAGAATGCAGAGCATGACACTGATGTATGCCTGATAAGTTCCAATGCTTAATCCAATGCAGATAATACCTGGAAAGATACCGTATCTATATCGCCAGGTCAGATAAATGCCTAGCACAGCCATTAAAAATGCCATCATGTAACCGTCAGCAGTGAACATAAATGCAAAGGATGCTGTGACGGTAGGGAAAGAAACAATGAGCAGGGCAAGCAATACGCAGGATGCGCATTCCTGTAACTCGAAAAGTTCAACAAGCAGTATGCTTGCAAGGCTGATATAGAGCAGGGACAATGCACCATTCACCCAGGGCATATCATATTTGGAAGAGATTTTACTGAAAAATTCAAGAAAACATCTTCCGGAAGAGTAAGTAGCACCGGTTCCGGCAAAGTTATACATAGAATCCCAGGATGGCAGAAAGTTGAAAAAACGATAGGCATGAGCCAGCATTCCACCAATCCATGTGGCGAGAAATGTAATTTTCCATTGCTTTTTTATATGGAGTGTTCGATTAAAAATTTTTAAAGTTGTTTCATTCATAAAAGGTATCCTTTTCTGTGTTTAAAAATAAGAGTCAACCATTGGTATGGTTGTGTATTGATAATTTTGCAAGGCATTAATCTGATCATCAATATTACCTGTATAGTTGTATAAGTGGTATACGTTTGATCCACCAGAAGAGATTCCATCGTAGCGTGGAACATCTGGATAAGAAGCGTCATAATCCCGGATATAAAGCAGACGTTCCCGTTGCTGATCGGGATAAAAATCATGTATACTATATCCGAATTCACTGTAATCTTTATCAAGCGATTGAACGATGGTTGGAACAAGTTCGTCTAAAGTAATAGGAGCATTGGTACCATTAAGTGATTCGTGGGATTCCTGTTTTTCCTTGATGAAAAAGATTATTTGTGGATATTCAACGTCACCATGATCAGAGGTGATAATAATAGTTGAATCATCATAAACGCCTAGTGTTTTTAATTCGTTCAAATAAGCTTCAAGCATAGTGAAAATTCCTTTAACGGTTGATTGGCAGGTTGCATTCTGAGCATCAAACTGGCAATTTTCATCGGTTGTGAATTCATGTGTCCCATTTAAATGCTGAATTATGAAATAATTACCAGATGAATCAGTCGTCAGACCATTTTCTATGAGATGATTATAAAAATCATAGTTCGCATGTAAAATAGTATTTTCAGGATAAGATACAATAGTGGTATATGTTTCATTTGATACGTCAAAAAAGGATTTGAAGTATTCTGGCATAAAGCGATAGCAGGACATGTAGAACATTGTCTTATACAGTTTATGGTAATCAATGCAAATAGAACTTTGTTTTGTAGTTATATTACTAATTTTTCCGTCAAGAAGCGACAGAGAATGATTACCTGTCAGAATAGATGTCGTTGGAGTATATAAATTTACTTTGTAATTGGCATGAGATAAAATAGAAAAATAATCGTTTGTAGTAGTATTTGTCCAACAATCTTCTAACCAGTCATCAACAGATAACGAAGGATCTAAATCGTTACCTGTTAGTAAATGCGGTAGTGATGGATAGGTTCCATGGTAATTGCAGTCGGCATTATTGTAATAAGTGAAATCATGCAGAAAATCTTTTAAATCCGGATATTTTTCAACGGCAGATGCAAGGTAAGTGCTGGAAAAATTATCCAGAATAAATAAGATAATGTTATCATTTGAGGATACGGTAAATTGCTTACTTCCATCCAGTATAAGTTCGTCCTTGTCACTGTAGTATGTAAAGGCGGATTTATCTGCGGAGAGGAAAAGTGAGATGTATCCAACACATTGCATCCCTAGAATAATGAGAGAGGATGTTAACATTACTTTTTTGAAGATATTCTGTTGAAATTTTGCAAACAGCAAAGCTCCCAAAATGATAGTTGTCCAAATAATCCAATTTACAATTATTTTTGAAGGTGATGCGGTGTATGCTTCTGCACGGACACCTATTTGTTCCAGATGACGGTTTAAAAACATTGTCTGGATATATCCGGCAATTCCGATTCCCCAGAAAACAGAAAGAATATATTTTCTGAGTTTGTCTGGAAAGAATGAAATAAGAAGCATGAAAATGAAGGAGATTAAAAATGCAAAAATCAAGAATTTCCACCCAAATTCCTGATAGACAAATCCAAATTCTTTATAATTGCCAAAAAATATTTCAGATGGCCCCATAACGAAGAGCGTGAAAAATAGAAGCAATACAACAATATAGTTTGAAAGAAAATGTAGGAAAACGTTTTTCTTTGCCATTAGAAAACTCCTTTCGTGCAGCATATCACTTTTAGTTTGTTTCAGAGAGCAGATTATGAGAAACAATATATTCTCCAAGATAGTCGGCAACTTTGGTTGCTCCGCTTATATTCAGGTGTTCGATATCCATAAAATCTGTATCACCGTTGAGCCCGACATCATCCATGTGTTCAAACAGGTTAAGGTAAGTGCAGTTGTTGGCAGCAGCATATTCGGCCATGGCATCTGAATAATTATATTCCCCATCATAAGGAACAGTATAAAAGATAAGACGAATATTATTTTCATTGCAGATGTTTACAATTTTATCTAATAATCTGACAGAACTATCAGGCAGCTCTTTCTGCTCGAACGTTGCGGGATCGGAGATCACTGTTGGAACAATATGGTCGCTGCCTGAAAATCCATGCGATGCCTGATACTCTTCGACGGAAGTTCCGGAATCAAAACTGTAATAATTAACGTTTGTCCAGTTTTCGTGAAAGGCAAGTAATGGGATATAGTAAGATAAGTAACGATCCTTATTCTTACCAAAGCATTGGGCTAAATATTCTCTTTTTCCTTTAAAATCGGAAATGCCTTTTGTGTAATAAATTTCACCATTGAGATCCGTGTCTTCATGAACTTTGTCTACGTTAAAGGTTTCAATTAATATCACTTTAGGAGATTGTGTTCTTAGGGCGTCCTCAAAGAACAAAGTGGTGGTATTAAGAAATTGCCAGTTACAGCCATAATTATAAGCACTGAATCCATATCTTTCTGTCATTTCATTTACATTTAATCCTTTATATACATGGCTGGAGCCACAGGCAATGACATCGAATGAATTTTCAGGCATGGAATGAAAAGATTCTATTGCATGGAAAGCATCCACTGTAAAATTAGGTTGTAAAAGGCGTCCGGCATAGAATACGGAGATACCAATGATGGCAGCACAACTGATGCAGCATACTATTTTTTTCATTATTTTTACCTCTAAAATTGAAAATAAATAAATTTGGATGCGTCATAGGAAGTCCCGTAGATTCCGAATACAAGAATAAAAACAACGGAAAATGCTATGATCAGAACCTGGCACCAGGCATCCTGTCTGGCGACAATTTCACGGATACATATTTTCTTCTGTTTTAAATAATCCGTTACAAAAAGTAACAAAATACATAAAAGCATAAAGCAGAAGTTTTTGGAATTTAGTCCGCAATTATAAAGCGATCCATCAAAGAGAATCCATGGATTATGTACATGGATAATCTGTGAGAGAATCGTGAGTGCTTCTGAAAAACTGTTGGCGCGGAAAAATATCCAGGTGAAATCAATCAGGACAAAAGTCACTATAATATGAACGGCTTTATGTCCGATGGAATTGCGGTTTAAGCGAAAAAGTTTTACAAGTTTATCACGCAAAGGCTGCAGGATCTCTCCGATGATCTGGTAAAGACCGTTAAGTCCACCCCACACGACAAATGAGATTTTGGCACCATGCCAGAGACCACTTACGAGGAAAACAATCATTTTGTTCATATATTTGCGCCATTTACTGCATCTGCTTCCACCGAGCGGAATGTAGAGGTAGTCCCTGAACCAGGAAGTCAGGGAAATATGCCATCTTCTCCAGAAGTCAGCAACAGAAACTGCCAGATAAGGAGACTGGAAGTTTTCCATTAACCGGATACCGAGAATCTGGGCAGCCCCCATAGCGATAATAGAGTATCCGGCAAAATCACAGTAGATCTGAATGGCAAAAAGTGCAGTGGCTACGATCAGATACCATCCACCAAAGGTGTGATAATCACCGTAAACCCAGTCAACGAAGATTGCAATACGGTCAGCCAGTACAATTTTTAAGAAAAATCCCCAGAGCATCAGTAAAAGACCGCTTTTGGCTTCCTCGGAATTAAACTTATGTGGTGTGGCAAGCTGTTGCAGTAGGTGACTGGAACGCTCAATCGGACCGGCGACCAGCTGCGGAAAGAATGATACAAAAAGTGCATACTGAAAAAAATTCTTTTCAGCACAGGTATCTCCACGGTATACATCGATCGTATATCCCAGTGCCTGAAAGGTATAGAAAGAGATGCCGACAGGAAGAAGAATATCGACAGATGGAAGATTGAGCTGTATATGGAAGACGGACAGTGCATCCCCTAAAATTCCGATTGCAAAATTAATATATTTAAAATAAAAAAGCAGGGACAGGTTTAATAAAACACTAATAGCTACAACTATTTTTTTCTTCCGCATGATAAGCGGATCAGCAGATCTTTGCTGGAGCGTATCCAGTGCAAGACCGCTAAGGTATGTCACTATGGTAGAAAAAAGAATGATCAGAGCATATTTGGCATTCCAGCACATATAGAAATAGTAGCTGGCAATCAGAAGCCAGTAGTTTTTCAGCTTTTGTGGAATCAGAAAGTATATCAATACCACAATCGGGAAAAAAATTAAAAAGTCAGATGAGTTAAATGACATAAAAATCTCCTTAAGTAATCATTAGAAATAGGAATCAATTACCTGTACAGGTGTATAATATCCATTGTCATAAAGAAAGACAAGGTCTTTCAGTGTGCCATAATAAGTATATACATGATAAGCATTCATGCCGCCTTCGGTCACGCCATCGAAGCGTTTGACGGCAGGATATGCATCGTCTCTTACGCGGATGTAAACGCTGCGTTCCCTGGACTCGTCAGCAGAAAAATCGTGGACACTCTGACCGTATGGAGTATAATCTTCACCTATAGCTTCCACAATGGTAGGAACAAGATCATTCAGGCTGATTGGAGCATTCGTTGTCTGCATAGAGTCGTGCGTTTCATTTTTTCCTTTCATAAAGAAAATCATCTGTGAACGTGCTTCGGAACCATGATCAGCGGTAATAATAATCGTTGAGTTATCATAAATACCAATGTCTTTAAGCTGTTGTAAGTAGGCATCAAGCATTGTAAAAATACCTTTTACAGTTGTTGCGCAGGTTGCATTATCAGGATCATAAGCGCAGTTTTCGTCGTTGACGAATTCATGCGTGCCATTCAGATGCTGGATCGTAAAATAGTTGGATGCTGAATCAAGGCTTAATCCGGTATCTTGCAGTTTTTCATAAAAACTATAGTTGGAATACATCATTTCATTGTCTGGGTAAGATACAATGCTTGTATATTGAGAATTATTTACATCAAATTGAGGTTTGAAATATTCAGGTAAAAAACGATAGCAGGACATTTGCAGCATCGTTTTATTGAGTTTTTCATAGTCAATCTCTCTTGAAGAAGATTCAGTTCCTACATTATCTATTTTCCCCTGAAGTAATTCCAGAGTATCGGTCCCGGTAAGAAGACTGGTCACAGGAGTGTACAGATTTACTTTGTAATTGTGTTTTTCGAGAAGTTTATAGTATGTGTTTGTGGAATCGTTATTCCAGCATTGGTTTAACCAGTCGTTTACAGAAAGACCGGTATCCAGAGGATTACCGGTAAGCATATGTGCAAGTGATGGATAAGTTCCCCAGTAGGCACAGTCAGCATTATTATAGTATGTAAAATCAGAAAGAGAATCTGTCATGTCTGGGTAGGAAGCGAGCGCTTCATCCCAGAAGGTGTTGGAAAAATTATCCAGAACAAACAGGATAATATTTTCATTAGAGGAGAGTGTATATTGTCCGGCACCGCTTAGGGAGAGTTCTCCATCGGTGTCATTGTAAGCCATTGCAGAAGCATCTGCTGTAAGAAATAAAGACACAAATCCTACAATCTGGATACCAAGGAGAATACTACTGGTTACGGTCAGCAGTCGGGTACAAAGGTCTTTTTTGAAAACACAGATAAGCACAGATGCAGCCAGGATAACAAGCCAGAATAAAGCATTCAGGATGACCCGTGTAGCATTGGCTGTATATCCTTCAGCAGATACCCCAATCTGGTCGAGATTTTTATTCAGAAACATGGTCTGAATATACCCGGCAATGGTAAAACCCCATAAAACGGAGAGAATCAGTGTTCGCGGAAATTTTGGAACAATCTGTAAGATTAGGGCGATAAAAAGCGCAAGGACTACAGAAATTCCCAGAAATTTCCATCCAAATTCCCTATAGATAAAACCAAATTCACTGTAGTTGCCGAAAAAAATCTCAGACGGTCCGAAAACGCCAAACATGAACAATGGCAGAAATACGATCAAAAGTGTAAATAAATAGTTTTTAAGAAAAGAACCAGGTGTAACAGCTTTTTTTAACATAAATTTCCTCTTTCTTATTAAATGTATTTCGATTGAAAAATTACGAATGCAATTATAGCATAGAACACAGGGAAGGGATAGTATTCAGTTGAAAATTCTTGAAATACACAGGGTTATCATGTAAAATGATATGAGTTATTAACTTTATATGAGGTGCAAAAATGAAAAAAAAAGAATATTTGAAAAAATTTTTTTTATGTTGGGAATCTGTCTTTCTATTTATCTTTATGATTGGAATTTTTGGTCCGTCCGAAGTCTTTTTTGGTAATTATACAGAGTTGGGAGTTGTATATGGGGAATTCGGTTGGTTATTTTTTGTGGTTGGATTTACCATTTCCATCATAATTGCATTCGTTTTGGTATTTTTCCCAGAAATAATCCGGAAGATTATATTAGCAGTTGTCTGGGGATTATCCATTGCCGGATATATTCAGGTTATGTTTTTAAATAAAGGGATTGACCAGATTGGTGTGACAGCAGAGGGGTATATTCCAGATGCCGACAGAGTAATAAAGAATGCTGTTTTTTGGGGAGCTGCAATTGCAATTACATTTGTCATCACATTTGTTTGCAAAAAGAAATGGAGTAAGGTAATACAGCTTACAACAACAGTGCTTTTATTAGTCCAGCTGGTTGCATACGGCTCCTTATTTCTGACAACAGATGATGGAGCTTTTCATTATGCTGAAAATGAACTTTGTTTAAACATGGAGCAGCAGTTTACAATCTCTTCCAATGAGAATATTATTGTACTTCTTTTTGATAATTTGCCAAATGAATGGTTTGAGGAAGCAAGAGCAACTTATCCGGATATTACAAAAGGGTTAGAAGATTTCACATACTATAACAATGCAGATTGTAATTATTATGGAACATATCCATCCTTTATTCATATCTTGACAGGAAATCCATTGGATCTAAGTTTATCTGTAAATGATTATTTTAAACAAAGTTGGGACAATGAGAAAACGAATGCATATTTTAATATTTTACATAGTCATAATTATAAGATGAATGTGTTTTCGTATTTGTCAGAAGTTATGACGGGAGGTAATAGTCTTGAAATTGCGGAAGGAAAAGTAGACAATATTATAGAAAAAGATGATGCAAGAGAAATTGATAAGCCACTTTTGTATAAAACTATGCTGAAAATGTCATTATACCGATATATGCCAGAATATTTTAAACCAAAATTTGATGTACAGAATGAACAATATGCAAGTATTGTATCGTATCCGAATAATACGATGCAGTATTCAAATCCGAATTTTTACAATACAATGATGGAAAAAGGTCTGACGATTGATGATTCCAGCAATTATTTTGTTGTGAATCACTTAAATGGTGGACATGAATTTATTAATGATGCAAATTGTCAATATGCACAGGATCCAGATAGAGATGATACTATAAAAGGTATTTTTTTGTTAGCGGCAGAGTATATTAACCAGATTAAGGAATCAGGCTCCTATGATGATTCTACAATTATTATTATGACGGATCATGGAACAGGTAGAAATGCCCAACCTATTTTCTTTATGAAAGAGCCTCATGAGACGCATGATGTAATGCAGGAAAATAATGCGCCTATTACATATGAGGAACTTATGCCAACGATTGTAGAGTTATTAGGAGAAGATTATTCTGTTTTTGGACAGAGTTTTCATGAGTTTAAGCAGGATGAGGTGCGACATCGTGTTTTCTATGATAGAACATATGATACGGAATATCCGGATGTGAAAAGATACGATGGAATGCAGGGAGGAGCAAATATTTATTATAAATATGAATATGATGGAAATCTTGGTGCAATCCAGTATCAATATGATAATGAATTACATGAAATTTTCCCAATGGTAGATTCTTATTATTAGGATGGCAAACTTTTGATAAAACAGAGGATAAAGAGATGAAAATTAAAAACAATGTCAAATGCTTTATTTCGATGATCGCAATTATTTTATATCCGAGCATGTTTATGTATTTTCATAACATGTCGGAGGGACATTTTATAGAAATTTTACCATCGATCGGGAAAAATTTGATTTTAGCAGTAGTTTTATTAGTTGCATTTAGTGTACTATTTAGAAACATAAGAAAGGCTTTTTTAACAAGTGAGATAGCATTACTTCTTTTTATGAATTTTAATACGATTCTTGGAGCAATCAAAAAAATAATCCCGGGTATGAGAAAAGCATATTTTTTTGTGATTGTTGCAGTTATATTAACGATAGTATTCTCTGTTGTAAAAAGAAAAATAAATGAGCCGGAAAATATTTGTACAATTCTCGGAATTGTGTTTTTCGTTCTCATAGTTTTCAACCTGATAAGTTCAATTCCACAGATATTAACCAATAATAATAAGACAGCTGTCTCACAGGAAGAAAATGATATTGCCGAAAAAAGATTTACCGGAGACAAGCCGAATGTATATTTCTTTTTATTTGATGAATATGCGGGTTTTGAGAATATTGAACACTATTATGATTACGATAATCAGGAATTTTCAGATTTTCTTACACAGAGGGGATTTAATATTTCATATGGAAGTCATAACACAGAGTCTATTTGGACATCTACAATTGTACCCAATATTCTGAATCTCTCATATGTAGCAAGTGATGATATTTACTCTATTGATAATATGGCGCGATCGGAGAATGCGTATCTATATCAGCTCTTTGCCAATAATGGATATCAGATTAATATGGTCAATCATTTGAATACATTTTCAGATACCAATTGTAATGTTTTAAATTATAAACAGAAGAAAGAAAATTTATCTACTTATGTTCTTGACAATGGTATCTGGAGTGAAGTTGATTCTTTTGTGAGTTGGGGAAAACAAAAATTAAGCGGAAACTCCAATGATTATTATACGAATCTGAGTGATGTGTTGACTATTATGGAAAATATTACAGATTATACGAGTGATAGTAAACCAACATTTACTTTTGCTTATGCAGAATGTCCACATGAATATTTTACATTTGACGCAGATGGTAATCGGATAGCGAAAGAGGATGAAACAAATTGGAAAGATAAAAGCATATATCTTAACCAATACAAATATATTACAAAATGTATGGAAAGAATTGTAGAGGATATTCAGAAAAACGATCCGGATGCATTAATTATACTAATGTCTGACCATGGAGCAAGATATCCGCACTGGCAGGTTGATCATTATGGTGCCAAAGCCTATGATGCGTCAGTAGAGACTTTATATATGCAGAATATTTTAAACTGTTTCTATTATAAGGGTGAAAAGCTCGATATAGAAGGTATGACAAGTATTAATACATGGAGAACGGTACTGAATACTTACTTTGGAACTGATTATGAGATGTTGCCAGCACCGGAAGGCTTTAAGGCAAGTACAGGATTTTAGTGATATATGCAACAAAACAGGTAAAAGTAAATGAGAAGAAGTATAAAAAAATTTTTTACAATAAGTACAATAGCGTTTGTTATTTTGTATCCATGTTTATTTATGTATTTCCAGAATGCCGATGAGGCAAAACTTATTGATGCATTACCTGCATTCGAAAAATTTTTGGCATTAGCGATAGTAGTGTTTATAATTTGTATTATTTTCATGAAGAATACTGGTAAGGCAGTGTTAGCCAGTGATGTAATACTTTTTATCTTAACTAATTTTAATGTATTTTTAAGCAAAGTAGATCATGTGATTGGAAGAAAAAAGATAATTGTAATTTTATTTTTTATAATATTTATGTTTATGATTCTGGTTAAGAAAAAAATCAGATCTGAACAAAATATTTGTATGTTGATTGGAATATATTTTCTGGTACTAATTGCAATGAATTTTTTTGTGGCGCTTCCAACAATATGCTCAAAACTAAATTATCAAAAAGTGGAAAATTCAGAGAATATAGAATATGTGTCTGAAGAAAAGCCAAATGTATATTTTTTTATATGTGATGAATATGCTGGGGTAGAGGGGCTGGAACGGTATTATAATTATGATAATAGAGTCTTTTTAAAACATATTGAGGAAAATGGGTTTAATATTTCAACAACAAGTCATAATTATGAGTCATGTTCTACGACAGTAAATATACCTAATTTATTAAATTTGGAGTATGTTGCTTCTCCAGACGAACTGGAAGCAAATAATTTAAAATATATGAAAAATCCTAAGTTATATCAAATTTTTAAAACGAATGGATATACGATTAATTTGATAAATCATACCCAGTTTTTGGATGAAGATGGGTGCAATGTTATTGCAACATCAGATGTAGTGGATACAATTTCAACCTATATTTTGCAAAAAAGTATTTTTCAATTAATAAAAGATTATAAAGCAGAACAAATTGAAACCAGTACGGATACACAATATTATGTATCAGATTTAAAAAATATATTAAATACGATGCAGACATGCTATAAAATGGTTGATAAGGAGAAACCCACCTTAACAATAGGGTATGTGTCGTGTCCTCATCCTCCATTTGTAATCGATGAGGAAGGGGGAGCAGTTGATTATAGAAATACATCCAATTGGGCAGACAAGAGTCTTTATTTAAATCAATTAAAGTATGTAAATGCCTGTATGGAGAATGCAGTGGATGGTATTTTACAAAATGATAGAAATGCTATTATTATTATACAATCTGATCATGGAGTTCGTTATCCTTATCATATGATGGAGTGCTACGGAACGCCTGAGTATGACGCAACTATAGAAACACCTTATATGCAGAATATTTTAAACTGTGTTTATTATCAGGGAAAAGAGATGGATATTGAAGGTAAAAGTGGGATTAATACACTTAGAATAGTTTTAAATGAGATTTTTATGACAAATTATGAGATGTTAGATAATCCAGAAAAGTATTTGTATCAATATAAATAAAAGATATATAACGTAGGAGAAGGTATGCTTTTTAATTCATATAGTTTTTTTGTATTTTTCCCAATAGTTGTCGTAGTTTATTTCCTATTACCCAAAAGAGTAAGTTATCTGTGGCTTTTGACTGCAAGTTATTATTTTTACATGGGGTGGAATGCAAAGTATGCATTATTGTTGTTATTGTCTACAGCAATTACTTACATAAGTGGTATAGTGATTCAGTGGTTGAATGATAATCGCCCTGAAAAAATAGAGGCAAAAAAATGGGTGGTTGTAGGATGTATTGTAGCTAATCTTGCAATTTTATTTTTCTTTAAATATTTTAATTTCACAATCGAAAGTATAAATGCAGTATTGGATCACACGAGTTTGCCGACAGTAAATACATCGTTAGATGTATTACTTCCAGTAGGGATTTCTTTTTATACATTTCAGGCTTTAGGATACACTGTGGACGTGTATCGTAGAGAGATTGAGGCGGAAAAGAATTTCTTTCGATACGCGTTATTTGTATCTTTTTTTCCACAACTTGTAGCAGGACCAATTGAACGCTCAAAGAATTTATTGAATCAGCTGCGAAATCCGAAATCATATCATTATGGGAGAATGTGTGATGGACTGTTACTAATGATTTGGGGATATTTTTTGAAATTGGTGATTGCAGACCGAATTGCAATCTTTGTAGATAATGTATATGCGAATGTTGACATTTATGATGGCAGGTATTTACTTTTAGCCAGTGTATTGTTTGCATTTCAGATATACTGTGATTTCGCGGGATATTCCACAATCGCAATTGGAGCTGCAGAGGTTATGGGATTTGAGTTGATGGAGAACTTTAATAGTCCATATCTGTCTCAGTCTGTTGCAGAATTTTGGAGAAGATGGCATATTTCACTCTCTTCCTGGTTTAAAGATTATCTTTATATTCCATTAGGAGGAAACAGAAAAGGAAAAATCAGAAAATATATAAATATTATGATCGTGTTTCTGGTAAGCGGTCTTTGGCATGGAGCAAATTGGTCATATGTTGTATGGGGAGGTCTGAATGGTGTTTATCAGGTAATAGGAGCAATTTTTACACCTCTTAGAAATAAAATCAAAGAAAATTTACACCTGAAGAAAAATTTCTTGCCATTAATGATAGTTTATATGTTTGTGACCTTTATATTAGTGGATCTTACTTGGATTTTTTTTCGTGCAGATACAATACAGCATGCGTTTGATATTATAGAGAGCATTTTCCATATGAATGATCCGGTACTTCTGGCTAATGGTGCACTTTATGATCTGGGACTTAGTAAGCCAAATTTTATAGTGCTTGTTATTTCGCTTTTATTATTGTTATTGGCAGATGTATGTAAATATCGTGGAGTAAAAGTTCGAAATGTGATTTTAAATTTAAATATTATAATAAGATGGACTATTATTATTGTCGGAATTCTGGGGATTTTGATTTTTGGAATCTGGGGAAGTGGATATTCAGAAACAAATTTTATATATTTTCAGTTTTGAGACAGAGAGATTATAGAGGAATTGCAATATCAACAAATCGAAAGAAAAAACTGATAATTAGTATATGAGGAACGAGATGAAAGTTGCAGGACGTATATTAAAGATTATATTTTTTTTAGGGATTTTGGGAAGCGGAATATTTTATATTTCGAAAGCTTTGCTTCCAAGAATACCAGACTTTTATGAAGAAGAACATTGGGATGTAGTGTTTTTTGGAACAAGCCAAAGTTACTGTACCTTTGATCCTGAAATATTTGACGATTATAATTTGAAAACCTATAATCGTGGCAGGCAGCAGCAGACAATGAATTATACATATTATTATGTCAAGGATGCGTTGGATAACAGCGATATTGATGTTGTTGTGTTAGAGATATTTGGTATGTTTTATGATGAGGATGACACAGGATTTACGAGCGAGGGCGTGAGAGATTCTTCATTAAATGATCTGCGATATTCTGACATAAAAGTGGATGCAATAAAAGATTGCGTGCCGGAAGATTTGCAGTTGGATTATTTATTCCCTTTAGGTAAATATCATTCCAGATGGGAGGAATTGGATTATTCGTCTTTTGAGGGCTGGAAAGAGAGTGTAATGAATCCGTATTTTACAGAAGAAGGGAGAGGATTCAAACATTGGGCAGGCGCACAGCCTTGTGGGTATGCATCCTGGGATGAGATATTTTCAGAAAAAAGACGACCTGTTTATGAAGAAAATTTCAGATATCTGGATATGATGAATGAACTGTGTAAGGAGCATGGTACAGAATTGGTATTGGTGCGTGCACCGTTTCCATGCAATGAGAAAACGGTGGAGATGACAAATACAGTTATGGATTGGGCAGATACACATGAGGTTGAATTGATTAATTGTATGAAGGTGACAGATGTTATTGGTTTGAATTTTGAGGAAGACAGTCTGGATGCAGGAACACATTTGAATGAGAGTGGAGGAAAGAAAGTATCCAGATATATTGCGGAGTATTTAAAGGAAAATGTATTGAAATAAAATTCAATTATAGAAAAATGATACACTAGATGAATATTTATGCAAGCAGGAGAATTAGATAAATTATCGAAAAGTGTTCCGATTATATATGTAACATTGACAACAATGAATGCTAGTACTATACTTCAACAAGATTTATGTATTTAGGAGAAAAAGTATGATCACAAAAAGAGAATTTGATATGTTGGTACTTCTGACAGAGACAAAAGAGGTTGTATCTCAGAGAGATATGGCAGAGCGGTTAAAAATTTCAGCTGAAGCCGTGAATAAGACAGTCAAAGAATTGACAGAAAAAAACTATTGCAAAAATGGACAGATTACACAGGCCGGTCTGGATGCATTGGAACCTTATCGTGTGAAGAGGGCAGTATTTGTTGCAGCAGGCTTTGGAAGCCGGATGGTGCCGATCACTTTGAATACGCCTAAGCCGCTTGTCAGAGTCAACGGAACGCGTATTATTGATTCACTTCTTGATGCAGTGGTAGAAGCTGGAATTCCTGAGATTGTTATTGTGCGTGGATATCTGGGAGAACAGTTTGATCAGCTTCTTTATAAATATCCGAACATCAGATTTGTTGAGAATCCGATTTATAATGAAGCAAATAATATTTCCTCCGCTGTATGTGTCAGATATCTTCTGCAGAATGCGTATGTTTTGGAAGCAGATTTACTGCTCCGTAATAAAAAACTGATCCGTAAGTATGAATATGAAACAAATTTCTTGAGTATTCCGGTGGAGTCCACGGATGACTGGTGTTTTGCAACCGATCATAATGGTGTGATTACAGAAGAAAAAGTAGGTGGTACCGACTGTCATCAGATGGTTGGAATTTCCTACTGGAGTGAAGCAGATGGAATCAAGCTTGCCAATGACTTAAATGAGGTTTATTTATCGCAGGGTGGAAAAGAGCGCTATTGGGAGCAGGTGCCGCTTGTTTATAAAAAGGAAAATTACCAAGTGCATGTTCGTGAATGTATTGCAGAGGATATTACAGAGATTGATACATTTAACGAATTAAAGGCAATTGATAATCGTTATGTCACAGGTTGATAAAAGCGACAAATGTGAGCAATTATAAAAAAATGATAATCAGGGACAACTTCAGAGACAGTTAAGTCCTACACATGTATGGGCAATGGCACTTGGTGCAAAAGTATCCAAAGACCGGCGGCGAATTTACTTTTACCAAGATGTACTTTGACAGAAATACGGCATATGCTTGTGGATGGTTTCTGGTAGTGGCTTATTTGACAAATGTTCCAATGAATTCGACTGCAATTGGTCTAATTGTCGATGGCTTAGATGGATCAGCAGGTATTTTAAAATGGGGGTTACATTATCAGGTGGCCGGCTATGATGTCTGGCCTGGAGAGATGTTGCTTGCTATGGGAATATTGATTTTATTTGGTATATTGAATATTCTTGGCGTGAAGAAGGCGGGGATTGTACAGACGATTCTCGCAGCATTACTAGGCATTTCTGTTGTGACATTGACGATAGCAGCCTTAGTCAGCAGTAAGACATCATTTGCCAATATGGCTCCATGGTGGGGATTTCATAAGTCTGATGCTATTGCACCTTGGGCATATGTAGGATTTGATACCATACCGCAGGCGGCAGAAGAGTTTAAATTCTCTTACAAAAAAGTGAGTGGCATTATGATTGTTGCGATTATATTTGGCTGCTTTGTCTATACAGCAAATAATACGATTACTGCAGCAACATTGGAAAATTGGTCGGATCTGATTGTGGAGTCTGTATCAACACCGTGGTTATTGCTGACAGCTGCCGAATGTCTGCTTGGTACACCGGGAAAGATTTTGGTTGGAGTAGCGGTGTCAAGCGCTGCATTATCATATCCTTGTCTGGACCAATTTTAGGAAGAGAAGCATTGGGATGGTTTTCTTAAAAACAATGGCAACCATAGGTGTTGTATTTTATGTAAAGCAGATGAAAAAGTGAGTTAACAACTATTATGTATCATTAAGATAAAAAGTTTAAAGAAAATGTTTGCTCCTGCATAGCATTGTTGAAAGTGGTCGTATAATAATTATTATACGACCACTTTTACATTTACAGTTAGCAAAATTACTGTTATTCTTTATTTAGAAGAAACAGGAAGGAGACAGGAAGACATGGGTAGATTCGTAAACCCGGATAATAGTGCATTTCAGGTTGCGTTGAATTCTAAGATATATGTGGATAAGACTGGTTTGATTGAGTACACGAACAGTGTTCTTGATACGACAGAGGCTTATATTTGTAATAGCAGACCACGCAGATTCGGAAAGTCGTATGCAGCGAATATGTTGGCAGCATACTACAGTAAGGGTGCGGATTCTGAGAAGATGTTTTCTGGATTGCAAATTAGTAAGGAAGCAGATTTCAGGGAGCATCTCAATAAGTATGATGTGATTCATATTGATATCCAGTGGTTCTTGGCGAATTGTGAGGACGTTGATAATGTTGTAACGCTTATTACAGATTCAGTTTTGAGCGAATTACGGGAAATATATCCAGATATTTTTACATGGGAAGTATCACGTTTACCGGATGCACTTTCCATTGTAAGAGAAAAAACCGGACAAAAGTTTATTATCATTATTGATGAATGGGATGTTCTGATTCGAGACGCGGCAACAAATGGAAAGGTTCAGGAGGCGTATATCAATTTCCTGAGGGGAATGTTTAAAGGAACTGAACCAACTAAATACATTCAGCTTGCTTATCTTACAGGTATTCTTCCTGTAAAAAAAGAAAAAACACAGTCTGCATTGAATAATTTTGATGAGTTTACAATGTTGAGTGCGAGCAATCTGGCTCCTTATATTGGTTTTACGGAGGATGAAGTAGAGAAACTTTCGAAGGAATATCATCAGGATTTTGATAAAGTCAAACGCTGGTATGATGGTTATCTTTTGAAGGATTATCAGGTTTATAATCCGAGAGCGGTTGTAGGTGTGATGTTAAAAGGAGAATTTAAAAGTTATTGGTCCGAAACGGCATCTTATGAAGCAGTTACTCCTTTGATTAATATGAATTATGATGGTTTGAAAACAGCTATTATTGAAATGCTTTCTGGTGCAAATGTGAAGGTTGATACTGCAACTTTCAAAAATGACACTGTAAATATTCATAGCAAGGATGATGTGCTTACTTATATGATTCATCTGGGATATCTTGGTTATGATCAGTATACAAAAACAGCGTTTATTCCGAATGAAGAGATTCGGCAGGAACTTACAGCGGCAGTTGAAAGCCGGTCTTGGAATGAAATGTTGATGTTTCAGCAGGAGTCAGAAAGACTTCTGGATGCGACGTTAGATATGGATGGTGTGATGGTTGAAACCCAGATAGAGAAAATTCATAATGAGTATATTTCTGTTATTCAGTATCATAATGAAAATTCGTTGAGTAGTGTATTGACAATAGCATATCTTAGTGCAATGCAATATTATTTCAAACCAATTCGGGAATTGCCGACAGGCCGTGGATTCGCTGACTTTGTTTATATACCAAAACCTGAATATAAAGCGGATTATCCTGCGTTAATTGTGGAACTGAAATGGAATCAGAATGCACAGACTGCAATGCAGCAGATTAAGAATAAAAAGTATCCAACAGCCATTGAAAAATATACGGGGGATATTCTGCTTGTAGGAATCAGTTATGATAAAAATTGCAAAGAACATCAATGTTTGATTGAAAAGTATGAGAAAGAATCATAATATATGTAAAATGCTGATTGAAAATATCGTGATTATTGTTTTAAAAAGCTCGTATTGACAATTCTTAGAATTAAAGAATACAATGTATAAAGTCTTGTGTTTTGAGAAAAATATACTTAAAATTGTTGAATTGAAAGAATTATTAATAAAAAGTTGAAGTTTAACTGAAAATTCGTTATATTATAAGTATCAAATACAAAAAAGAGAAACGGGTGAGATACAATATGGCAGTATACGTTGTAGGAGATTTTTTGCGAGAAACAAGGTTGAGAAGGGGATATACACAGGAAGAAGTTAGTTACGGAATCTGTACACCTGCGTCTTTGTCGAGAATTGAAAATGGAGCACAAAAACCGGGACGACTTATTTTGGAGAAACTGTTTGAACGATTGGGTACGGAGAATAATTTGTTTAATTCTTTTGTGAGCAGGGAAGAAATGGAATTGTATTCTGCAATACAAGAGCTGGTTAGAAATATAACTGATGATGATGTTGCGAAAATTGAAAAGCAGATAGAAGTGGTTGAAAAACTAGCGGTGAATACAACAGAATTGGAACATCAATGCTTGTATTTTGCAAAGGGAGAACTTGCTAGACAGAAAGAGAAGGATGATAAAAAGGCGATGGAAATGTATATGAAAGCAATACATATAACATTGCCGGATTTCGATGGTAAAAATCCATTGAGAAATAATCTTTTGACTTTTGATGAAATTATGATTATTAATAGCATAGCAATTTTATATGCAAACAGGGAAAATGACATAATGAATGCAATTGAATTGGATATGTGGTTAAAGGTTCATATGGAAAATAAAATTATGGATGGAAAAATGAAAACAGCAAAATATCCTATGATTTTATATAATTTAAGTAATTGGTTTGGAAATAAAGAATTTCATGTGGAAGCATTAAAGATGGCAGAATTGGGAGTCGATTTTTGCATTCAATATGGCAATTTAGCGTTCTTTCCTATTTTAGTTGTAAATAAAGGCGTTGCATTAGCGGAGATAGGAAAAATTGAAGATGCAAGGAAGTGTTTGCACCAAGCAATTGCTATTTTTGAAGCTATGAAACAAGTAGATCATGTTCAGCCAGTAATTGATTGGTGCAAGATTCATTATAAAATGGATATTTAATAACCACCTGCTTTATCACCAAAGATATATTGGGCAACAACATAAGAGTTATCCACAACTCCTGTACTTCCAACAATAGAAGCGGCTGCAATAAGTGCACATAATGTGATAGCAAAAATTTTCTTTTTCATGGTTTTGTACCTCCAGTTAATTTTGAGATTATGGTAAATTCCAGAAGGCAAAGAGACCATTCGATGTGACGTAAATTTAAATTTACGCGATATCGAATGGTCTTTTTGCATGAATGGGAATAAAATTAATTAATTTAACAGGATGCTTTGGGGATTAGGGAAACTGTTAAAAGAGATTGAAAGAAATGAAAGGAAAATGTGAGTTATGGTAAGACCAGGATTACGTCGCAGCGAAATTGATTGGGAGAATGTGGACATTCATATCTCCAGAGAAGAAATGGAGAGAGAGCAGGAGCATGAAGCGGCAATACAGCAGGCAAAACAGTATCTGATCAAAAACTTTCCAAAGTTTTGTACAATAAATAATGGTTATTATGAGACAGAGACGTTTAATCATGATGCGGGGATGTATGAAGTAATGCATGTGGACCATATTGTGATTGGTGATCAGGCAATCTATGTGATCAAGACAGTGAAGTTTCCGGAGCATGTCGAATTATACGGAAGCTCAGACGCAAAAAACTGGTATTATGCAGAGAACACAGATAAACAGGAAACGCATAAGCACAAAGTGGACAATGCGGATAAGAGAAACCAGAGTTATTGTGAGTATATACAGATGTTGGCAGGAGAAGCTATCAGACGGGATGTGCCGGCGATTGCAATTGTCAATATTATTGGACTTACAGATGAGCAGATCCATTTAGATATAGAATCAGGGCATGAGGTTGTGACAATGGATAAACTGGCAGACAGGATCCGATATTATGAGAGTACAATTGACAGTGATCGTGTGGCGTATGAACATAGCGATGATCTGATAAGAAAGTTCAAGGAAGAAGAGGTGTATGATAATATCATTCCACAGATACGGGATGTGGAGTTGAAATACAGAATATATTTAAAACTATCGGAATAGATTTCAGTGAGATTTTAAGCAAATCTTAAGAAGAAATCATTGTTTATAGGTTTACAAGTTTCCTTTTATTTGATAAAATTCTATTTTGGTATGTAAGAATAAAATAGGTGTCTTAATATTTTGAGATACGGTCACATTAGGAGGAAATGATGAGTTTTATTAACACGGTGTTTGGTATTCCACTTGGATATGTCATGTGGGGATGCTATCAGTTAGTGAAAAACTATGGTTTATCAATCATTCTGTTTACATTGGTCAGCAAAATCGTCATGCTGCCGGTATCTATTATGGTACAGAAAAACAGTATTCGAATGATACAGATCCAGCCACAGATAAATGAGATTAAATATAAGCATGCAGGCGATAAAGACCGCATTGCGGATGAACAGATGGAGTTATTCAAGAAGGCACATTATAGTCCAATGCTTGGTATGGTGCCAATGTTATTACAGATTCCATTGGTTCTTGGCCTGATTAATGTCATTTATAATCCAATGCAGCATTTGATGCATATCAAGACATCTGTCTGTGATCAGATCGTGGCAGCTACCTGTTCTCTGATGGGGGTAGATCAATTGGGGAGTGGCGCACAGCTTCAGGCAATGGCAGCATTGCAGAATCCGGATAACTTAAGCTTTTTCCAGAATGCATTGACAGGGACCGGCATTGATATTGAGGCGATCGCAGCACAGGCAGCTACGATTAACACACATTTTCTTGGTCTGGATCTGTCTGTAGTGCCACACATTACTGTATTGGCATGGATCCTTCTTATTCCACTGTTCAGCTGTCTTTCTACTGTTTTACTTTGTGCATGCCAGAATCAGGCGAACGTGTTGCAGAAAGAGCAGGGTGCTTTGGGACAATGGGGAGTAACAATTTTTACAGTTGCATTCTCAACATATTTTACATTCCTGGTTCCGGGCGGAGTTGGTTTGTATTGGATTTTCAGTAACTTGTTCTCCACAGCGTTGATTTACATTTTAAATGCAGTTTATAATCCGAAAAAATATATTGATTACGAGGCGTTGGAGGAAAGCAAACGTCTGCTGGCAGAACAGAAAGCGGTAGAGGATGCCTATAAGAAAAAGATGGCTCCTTATAAGGCTAAGGAAAAAGAGGACTATAAGAGGTTTTTTGCAAAAGACAATGAAAATAAACAGTTAATGTTTTATTCTGAATCCTCAGGATTTTATAAATATTATCGTGGAATGATCGAAGAGTTATTGGAAAACTCGGATATTGTGATCCATTATGTTACAAGTGATCCGGAAGATCAGGTTTTCCAGATCAGGCATGAGAGGTTTAAAGCATATTATATCGGAGAGATCAAACTGATCACTCTGATGATGAAACTGGATTGTGATATTGTTGTTATGACAATGCCTGATCTTGAAACTTATCATATCAAGAGAAGCTATGTAAGAAAGGACATGGAGTATATTCATGTGCCACATAGTATTGACAGTATGAATATGACGTATCGAAAGGGAAGTATCGATCATTTTGACACTATTTTCTGCGTAGGTCCACATCATAAAGATGAGGTCGAGAAGATGGAAGAAACCTATGATCTTCCGCATAAAGTATTGTTAAACTGGGGTTACTGCCTGCTCGATGATATGCGAAAAGATTATGAGTCAAAAGAAAAAGTGATCAATGAACAGAAAACCATCCTGATCGCTCCGTCATGGCAGGAAGATAATATTGTGGATTCCTGTCTCGAGGATATTTTACAGAAATTGCGGGCTACAGGATATAAGGTGATCGTGCGTCCGCATCCACAGCATGTAAGACATATGCCAGAGAAGATGCAATTATTAAAAGATAAGTTTGCAGAAGATAAGAATATTGAAATTCAGACAGATTTTTCTTCGAACGATACAGTATTTAATGCAGATCTGATCATTACAGACTGGAGTGGTATTGCATATGAATATGCGTTTACAACATTGAGACCGGTATTGTATATTAATACGCCGATGAAGATCATGAATCCGGAATATGAGAAAATTGGGGTTGTGCCAATTAATATTTTCATGAGAGACAGCATCGGATGCAGCCTGAATCTGGATCAGTTAGACCGTGTAGCAGATGAGGCAACGAGATTGATCGAGCAGAGAGATTTATACCACGATAAGATTGATGCTTTTGTGAAACAATATGTATATCATTTGGGAACCAGCGCAAAAGTTGGAGCCAATTATATAAAATTACGTTTAAAACAAATTCATTCAGAAGATTAAAGGAGAAAAGATTGATGAAAAATTTAATGAAACAGATTACAAAGAACGGAAGAATTTTTTGGGTGACTTATTTTACTTTCTTTCTTATTTTGACAATGCCAACGCATGCATGGGCATATGTTGATCCGGCAACCTTAACTTATGTAGTTCAGATTATTGCAGGTGTTTTTATTGCGGGTGGTGTTGCAGTTGGTGTATACTGGAGAAAAATCAAGAAGTTTTTCTCTAAGGACAAAACATCTGTTAAGAAGCATGAGTCAACAGAGCAGGAAAGAAATGCAGCAGCAGCAGCGGCTGAGGAATTTAACGAAGACAAATAGGAATCGTATCATTCAGAGAGAGGAATACAAATGAATATCAAGAGGAATATTTTATTGAATCCGGGACCGTCAACAACAACGGACACGGTAAAAATGGCACAGGTTGTGCCTGATATCTGCCCAAGGGAAGATGAATTTGCTGAAATGATGAGACAGATGAGGAAAGACCTTGTGAAGATCGTACACGGAGATCCTCAGAAGTATACTTCAGTTCTGTTTTGTGGTTCCGGCACATTGAATCTGGATGTATGTGTAAATTCACTTCTTCCAGAAGGAAAGAAGATTCTTGTTGTAAATAATGGCGCATATAGCAGCAGGGCAGTTGAAATCTGCGAATATTACGGATTAGATCATATCAATCTGCTGTTTCCAATCGATGAACAACCGGATCTTAAAGTGGTTGAGAAAACGATGAAGGAAAATCCGGATATTGCTGTGGTATATACAACACATAATGAAACCGGTACGGGTGTAGGAAATCCGATTCGTGAGATAGGAGCAATTGCGCATGCACACGATGCGATTTTTATTGTTGATACGACTTCGACATATGCAATGGTTCCAATCGATATTGAAAAGGATAATATAGATTTTTGTATGGCATCTGCACAAAAGGGATTGATGTCTATGACAGGATTATCTTTTGTAGTTGGTAACGAAGAAATCATAAAGAAATCCAAGGATTATCCAAAACGTTCCTATTATTGTAATTTATATCTACAGTATGAATATTTTGAAAAAACGGGTCAGATGCATTTTACACCACCGGTACAGACGGTATATGCTACCCGACAGGCATTAAAAGAGTATTTTGCTGAGGGAGAAGAGGCAAAGTGGGCACGTCATTCCAGAGTGATGAAAGCCATTCATGAGGGACTGAAAGAGCTTGGATTTAAAGAACTGATACGTCCTGAAATTCAAATTGGTCTGGTTGCGTCGGCAGTATATCCTGATGATCCGAATTGGAGCTTCCAAAAAGTTCATGACTATTGCTATGAGCGTGGATTTACGATTTATCCGGGAAAAGTGACAACTACTGATACATTTCGATTGTGTGCGTTAGGAGCCATCGATGTGGAAGATATTGAAGAGTTTTTTAAAGTGTTAAGGGAAGCGCTTATAGAAAATAATATTCGAGTTCCGGTACAATACAGATAGTGAAAGGATACAATATGAAAACAGTATATATGTGTTTTGCTACAGACGTGATCCATGAAGGACATATGAATGTAGTTAAAAAGGCAAAAGAATACGGGAAAGTCGTAGCAGGTGTATTATGTGATGCAGAAATGGTTCGTTATAATCGTTTTCCGACAGTAAGCTTTGAGGAACGTATGGCAATGGTGAGAAATATTCCGGAAATTGATGAAGTGATTGTACAGGATAGGATTATGTATGATAATGTCATCAAAGAATTAAAACCGGATTATGTCATTCATGGTGATAATTGGTGCGATGGACCAGAAAAGACGATTCGTGAAAATGTGATTGCTTTGTTAAAAGAATATGGTGGAGAGTTAATAGAGGTTCCATATACATATAATGAAAAAGTAAAGAAAATCGATGATCAGTTTAAGGAAAAACTGGCAATGCCGGAATATCGCAGGAAAAGATTAAGACAGTTGATAAAAACAGTACCAATTGTTAAAACGATAGAAGTTCATTCTGGATTAACAGGTCTTATTGCAGAAAAGACGGTAGTGGAACATGACGGTGGATTGGACCAGTTTGATGCAATGTGGATTTCCAGCCTTTGTGATTCTACTGCAAAGGGCAAACCAGACATTGAGCTTGTTGATATGTCTTCACGTTTGAGAACGATCGATGATGTTTTAGATGTTACCACGAAACCAATCATTTTGGATGGAGATACAGGTGGATTGATCGAACATTTTGTTTATAATGTCCGGACATTAGAACGTATGGGTGTTTCAGCAGTTATTATTGAAGACAAAACAGGCTTGAAAAAGAATTCTCTGTTTGGCACGGAAGTAGAACAGACACAGGATTCTATCGAAAATTTCTGCGCAAAAATCAGAGCTGGTAAAAATGTTCTTCGTACAGAAGAATTTATGATCATAGCCAGAATTGAAAGCTTGATTTTAGAGCGTGGCATGGAGGATGCGTTAACCAGAGCTTTTGCATATGTGGAAGCAGGTGCTGATGGCATTATGATCCACAGCAGAAAGAAAACAGCTGATGAGATAATTGAATTTTGTGACAAGTTTCGGGCAAAATATTCTGATATACCGATTGTTGTTGTTCCAACATCTTATAATTATATTACGGAGGCAGAACTGGCGGCTCATGGTGTAAATATTGTTATTTATGCAAATCAGTTAACCAGAAGTGCATTTCCGGCAATGGAAAATACAGCAAAAGAAATTTTGAAAAATCATAGGGCTCTGGAAGTGGATTCAAAACTTATGCCATTTAAAGATATTATTACGTTGATAGATGAATTGTAATTTAAAATTGGATTACGAATATTGATGTAGTGGTATAATAATTTTTGATGAGGATAAAAGAGATGAGAGTAGAAACATTATTCGATGTATTAGATTCTGATTTTTATACGGGAGTTCCGGATTCACAATTACAGGCATTATGCAATTTTCTGATCGATAAGTACGGAATTTCTGAACATCATGTGATAGCAGCCAACGAAGGAAATTGTACTGCACTTGCAGCTGGACATTATCTTGCAACGGGAAATGTACCTGTTGTATATATGCAGAACAGCGGTATCGGAAATATCATTAATCCGGTTGCATCTTTATTGAATGATAAGGTTTATGCAATCCCTTGTATTTTTGTGGTTGGCTGGCGGGGAGAGCCTGGTATTCATGATGAGCCACAGCATATCTATCAGGGTGAAGTAACACTGAAGCTTTTGGAAGATATGGATATTGCAACTTTTGTAATAGGAAAAGAGACAACGGAAGCCGAATTATATGCAAAGATGAAGGAATTCCGTAATGTTCTTACAAATGGAAAAAGCGTTGCTTTTGTAGTGAGAAAAGGTGCTTTGGAATATGGTAATAAAGTCGTTTATTCCAACGAATATCAAATGAAACGAGAGGAAGTTCTTGAACATATCGTTGCAGTAACTGAAAATGACCCGATTGTCAGTACAACAGGAAAAGCAAGCAGGGAATTGTTTGAAATCCGTGAAAGAAATGGACAGGGACATGAATGTGATTTTCTTACGGTCGGTTCTATGGGACATAGCAGCTCGATTGCACTTGGTATCGCTATGAGCAAAAAGAATGAAAAAATATGGTGCGTAGACGGAGATGGTGCATGTCTGATGCATATGGGTTCTATGGCAGTATTGGCAAGCAGAAAACCGGATAATATGGTACACATTGTGTTGAATAATACAGCACATGAGACTGTAGGCGGAATGCCGACTGTTGCAGGAAACATAGATCTTGTCACAATTGCAGAAGGCTGTGGATATCCTTATGCTGTATGTGTTGATAATTTCGCTGATTTAGATAAGGAATTAAAAGCAGCGAAAGAAGCAAAGAGTCTCCGGTTTATCGAGGTGAAATGTGCACTTGGTTCCCGTGCAGACCTTGGCAGACCGACTACGACTGCGATTGAGAATAAAGAAAGATTCATGGAGAGATTGAATTGAAATCATATATCGTAAAACAGAAGGACCTGAATAGTCGTATGCTATCCAGGTCCGGTGGCATTTTTGCAGCAATATCTGACCAGGTGTTAGCACAGGGGGGGGTGATTTACGGCGCAGGAATGGACAAAAATTTTAATGTTGTACACAAACGCGCTGTAAATGCGACAGAGAGAGATGAACTTAGAGGATCAAAGTATGTGCAGAGTGACATGCACAATGCATATCGGCTTGCCTGTGAAGATTTGAAAGCCGGCAGGTTGGTTCTGTTTACAGGAACTCCATGTCAGGTGGATGGAATAAAGGCTTTGTGTCCAAAAGGATCTGAGGAACATCTCGTTTGTATGGATATCGTGTGTCATGGTGTTCCAAGTCCAAGAGTCTGGAATGATTATAAGGCGTATGTGGAACAAAAATATCATGGAAAAATAGAAAAAATAGATTTTCGTAATAAAGAACGCTTCGGATGGTCTGATCATTGGGAAACAGTTACAATTAATGGAAAAGAGCATGACAGTCAGGTTTATATGAAGATGTTTTATGAACACACTTTTTTACGTGAGGCATGCTATGTATGCCCATATAAGAATCTGCAGCGTATATCTGATATTTCAATAGCTGATGCATGGGGAGTAGAGACTGCTAACCCGGAATTTGATGATAATAGGGGAGTTTCACTTGTTCTTATTAATACACAAAAAGGAGAAAAATGGTTTTTGGATTCCCTGCAGGGGTGTGATTTTAAGGAGTGCGCTTTAGAAAAGTATATGCAGGAACCACTTAAAGGACCATTTAAAAAACCAGATAATACAGAAAATGTATGGAAAGAATATAACGAGGTTTCATTTGGAAAATTTGTAAAAAATCATTATAAAGAACCGTTTTTGTCAGTTGTCAAAAGAAGTTTGAAAAGAAAAATAAAGGATATGATACCGAAAGAATTTTGGAATCGGCTCAGAAGGTGGAGGTAATATATGGAAGAAAAAAGGCTGCCGGATTTATGCACAAAAAAGGATACCTGCTGTGGCTGTAGTGCATGTGCCACGATATGTCCGGTGTGTGCAATTTCGATGTGCCCGGATGAAAAGGGGTTTTTATATCCACTGGTAAATTCTGGTAAATGCATAAGATGCTATAAATGCGAACAAATTTGTCCGTTTAAAAAAAGATAATTTTTAATATATTCTTAAGTAGCTTTTCCATTCATAAATCATGTGCTACAATATTATCAGATTAACTATATATAGGGTAGTTATGAAAAATATTAAGATATGAGAGGTATTTACAATTGAAGAAAAGAGCACTTTTACTAGGAATGATGCTGACGCTTGCAGTAACTTCGGTAGGATGTGGTAAGAAAGAGGCAGATGCTAATATCACAGAACCGATTTATGAAGAATCCAGCGAAGAGGCAGTCGTTGGGGATGTTGTAGACAATGAGGAGGAAGAAGATCTTCCGGATGGTAAAGTCCGTAATGAGCTGACAGGAGAATTAATTGATGAGTCACTTGCAAATCAAAGACCGATTGCTGTTATGGTAGATAATGAATCAATTGCATTACCGCACTATGGTCTGACACAGGCAGATGTTGTTTATGAGATGATGAACAGTACTGAGAATGGCCGTATTACAAGATTCATGGCTTTAGTGAAAGACTGGGAGACATTAGAGCAGTTTGGAAGTATTCGCAGCGCAAGGGTAACAAACTGCATTCTGGCAGCAGAATGGAATGCTGTATTATGTCATGATGGTGGACCATTCTATATTGACGAATATATTGCACTTCCAAGTGTGGATGATTTTAATGGCGGATTTTCCCGTGTCAATAATGGAAAATCCAGAGAATATACAGAGTACATTGTTTCAGGTGATCTGGACAAAAAATTTGCAAGCACAGGTGCAAGCAAAGAGTATAATAAATATTATACAGAAAATCACTTTAAATTCGCCAAAGAAGACACTGATATTGCGGATGGAACATCTGCAGTTACAGTAGATATTCCATTTCCTCATAATGGCTCTTATTTGACATATGACGAGTCGGAGAAAGTGTATAAGTACTTTGAGTACAAGAAAGAGCATGTGGATCCACAGAATGGCAATGCTCAATTGAGTTTTAAAAATGTGATTTTACAGTGTACACCATTTGAATTACACAGCTGGGGTGACGGTGTATATGATCCAAACGGTTACATGTACTATAAAATCGAGAATAATAAGGGAACAGGTTATTATATTACAAATGGTAAAGCAGAAGAGATTACATGGTCAAAAGGCGGATTGACAGATAACACAAAATATTATGATGCATCCGGCAATGAAATTAAGATTAATATTGGTAAAACATACATTGCATTAGTTCCGGATGATGCATGGGGAGATCTTGTAGTAGAATAAGAAATTTCTCAGATACAATTAGTCCAGGGAAAGCACAGGATAAATAGTGTTTTCCTTGGATTTTTTTGTTATAATGAATTAGTAAGGGAAAGTTCTGACGCTTATAGAAAATGTGAGGAATACAGATTATGAAAATAAAGACATCTGCAATAGTTTATGGAATCCGTTATATCAGAAGATTTGGGCTGCGCACTTTGATAATTAGAATTATAGAAAAAAAGAGAGAAAAGGATTCTGAGTATCAGAGTTTTTATTTGGAAACGAAAGCTTCTCTGGAACAGTTAGAGAAACAGAGGATGGAGGTTAGTCATTGGAATAAGAAAGAAAAGATCAGTATTGTGACACCTCTGTACCATACACCTGTGATTTTTTTGAGAGAATTAATCGAGTCAGTTTTAGAATCTTCCTATGAAAACTGGCAATTATGTTTTGCAGATGCAACGCAGGATGGAGACGAAAATCAAATTGAAAATATTGTAAAAGAATACCAGAAAATGGATGAAAAATTAACAGGAAAAAAATCACGTATTTGCTATAAAAAGTTATCTCAAAATTATGGAATAGCAGAAAATACGAATCAGGCGTTAGCAATGGCGGAGGGAGATTACATTGCCTTTTTAGACCATGATGATATAATTACACCAGATGCATTATATGAGATGGCATTGGCAGCAAAATGTGCGAAGAAAACAGGGAAAGAGGCAAATATGTTTTATTCGGATGAGGATAAGGTCAATGAGAATAGAACGGCTTTTTTCGAACCTCATTTCAAACCGGATTTTAATCAGGATCTTTTGAATTCAAATAATTATATAACACATTTTTTGATGGTCAGCAGAGAACTGCTGGACCAGGTGGGCGGGATAAACAAAGAGTATGATGGGGCTCAGGACTATGATTTTATCCTAAGATGTACAGAACTTGCAGATAATGTGATTCATATTCCAAAGGTTTTATATCACTGGAGAGTACATGAGCGATCTACAGCAGCAGGTGCTGGAAGCAAGGATTATGCAATTGATGCTGGAAAATGTGCGATAGAATCGCATTTACAGCGGATGGGAGAAAATGGCAAGGTGGTTGTCACCCCTTATTTTGGCTTTTACAGAATAGAATATGGGATAAACACCGAAAATAAGACAGAAGATTACGTTTTGTTTGCAGATCAATCTTTGAAACCATTAAATGCAGACTGGAAGCAGATTTTATATGCAGATTGCAGCCGCAAAAAAATTGGAGTTGTAGGAGGAAAGATTTACGACAGACATCATCGCATTTATGAGGCTGCATTTTTTGAAAAAGGTGATTGGACAGGTGCTGCATGTGGTGAAAATGTATTTTCTGGCTTACGAGAAGGATATGGAGGTTATATGCATAGAGCTAATATACAAATGGATTGTGACAGGGTTTCTGAAAAATGTATGTTAGTAAAAAAAGAAGTGTTGGAACAGATTGAGGATTATGAACAACAAATCAGAACTCCGGAATTTTCGTATATAGTTTGCCAAAAAGCAAAAGAAATGGGATACAGAATTATGTATGAACCAGAAGTAAAAATGATTTTTAAATCATGAAAAATATGTATAATAAAATATGTATGTGCAAATGGTGTCAGGATTTGTCGTACAAAATAAGTAGGAAGCTCTTTTTTGTTGTGATATAATGGAATTATTCTAAAGTTGAAAAAGAGGACAAGTGCTTATGATGAGGGTATATATATGTCCGGACTGTGGCTGGATGCGCATGGTTTCGCGGCGTAAAAATGTAGAATGCTATAAGTGTGGTGTGCAGGATATGACTTTGGCAAAAGTAGACTTTGCCACATATGTATCCTGGTCTGAAAAAGAACGTCAGGAATATTCTGCGGCATGGATGTACATACATAACAAAGGAAAAATAAAAAGGAATTAGAAAATAATCATGCAGGAAGTGACAATCATAATCCCAAATTATAATGGAAAAAGCTTACTGGAAAATTGTTTCAGGACATTAGAACATCAATCGTATAAAGACTTTAAGGTATTAGTGGTTGATAATGGTTCCACGGATGGAAGTACAGATATTAAGTCCGATGTTTTAGATGTGGAATGGATTGCTTTGAATGAAAATCTGGGCTTTTGCGGCGCTGTAAATCTGGCAGTGCAAAAGACAGGAACGCCATATGTTATTCTGCTTAATAACGATACAGAGACAGATAAGTATTTTGTGGAGTGGTTGTTAAGGGGGATAAAAAAGTCAGACCATATTTTTTCATGTGGAGCCCAGATGATAGATTATAAAAATCATGAAATATTGGATAATGCAGGGGATTTATATACTGCCATGGGATGGGCCGTTGCCAGAGGAAAAGGCAGACCATGTAAAGATTATGAAACGTCAAAGCGAGTGTTTTCATGCTGTGCCGGAGCAGCAATATATCGCATGGATATAATGCGAAAGATCGGAGGATTGGATGAAAAGCATTTTGCTTATCTGGAGGATGTGGATTTAGGTTATCGGGCAAGAATTGCAGGATTTGAAAATTGGTATATTCCGGAGGCGAAGGTTTACCATGTCGGAAGTGCGACAACGGGTACACGATACAATAAGAAAAAGGTATTTTTAGCAGCAAGAAATACTATTTTTGTGATTTATAAAAATATGCCTGTTTTACAGCTGGTTTTAAATGTTCCATTTATTTTTATAGGTATGCTCATCAAAACTCTTTTTTTTGTCAGAAAGGGATTTGGAGAAGACTACTGCAAGGGGATTTTAGAGGGAATTTGCGATTGCAAAAAATGTTGGAAAGTGAAATTTCGTATGAAAAATCTTTCTAACTATTTTAAAATACAATTGGAATTGTGGTGCAATTTAGTGCGCATAATATAGGTAAAAGGACATTATCCCGGTTTGAAACAGGAGATGTCTGTGAAAATAAAGAAATAATTAAGATTTTGGAGCGCTCGTTTTAAGAAAATAGAGTTGTGATTTCGGGTAAATTATTGTATCATTGAAATTATGATAGCTAAGAAAAGGATGGCATTATGATAAAAGATAATCAGCAGCATTTTAATAGATTGCATGTTGTTTTGGATGGATTGGTTGTCATTGTTTCTTATGCACTTGCCTGGTGGTTAAAACTTTCAGGGATTTTTACAAACGATCATGTTGGAGTTCTTTCATTTGAATTCTATATGAAAGCTCTGATTTTTATTGTTCCACTTTATTTGCTGATATATTATGCGTTTAATTTATATACGCCGAAGAGAGTACAGGGCAGGCGGCTTGAATTATCCAATATTATTATGGCAAATACAGTTGGAATTTTAATTGTGTTTGCAGGATTTTTCCTTGTATTGTCTTATACAGAAGAGGCAAAGAACTTCTCGCGTTCCATGTTTGCATATTTTTATATATTCAACATTGTACTTGAAGAAGTAGAAAGACTTGTAGTCCGCGGTTTTTTACGTAGCATAAGAAGAAGGGGATATAATCAGAAACATATCCTGCTTGTGGGATATTCTAAGGCAGCAGAACAGTATATAGACAGGATCAAGCAGAATCCTCAATGGGGTTATCATATACGTGGAATTCTGGATGATAATATTGCACGCGGAACAGTTTATAAAGGTGTGAAAGTAATAGGAAGTATTGAGAATCTGACTTTTATTTTGCCGGAAAATAAATTGGACGAGATTGCAATCACGCTTGGGTTGGAAGAATACTACAAATTAGAGAAAATAGTATCACAGTGTGAAAAGTCAGGAGTGCATACCAAGTTTATTCCGGATTATGGCAATATTATACCGACGAGACCATATACGGAAGATTTGTTAGGTCTGCCTGTTATCAATATACGATATGTTCCGTTGTCGAATACGTTTAATGCAATGGTAAAAAGACTGATGGATATCGCAGGATCCATAATATGTATTGTGATTTTTTCACCAGTCATGTTGCTTTCTGCGATTCTCGTAAAAATAACATCTTCCGGTCCACTGATATTTAAACAGGAAAGGGTAGGACTTCATAATGAAAAATTTATGATGTATAAGTTCCGAACAATGTATGTGCAGACAGAGGAAGAGGAGAAAAAAGGCTGGACGCAGAAAAATGATCCGCGTGTAACAAAAGTAGGAGGTTTTTTGCGTAAAACAAGCCTGGATGAGTTCCCTCAGCTTTTTAATGTGTTAAAAGGAGATATGAGTCTTGTAGGACCAAGACCGGAGCGGCCGCAGTATGTGGAGAAGTTCCGGGAAGAAATTCCAAGATATATGATCAAACATCAGGTGCGTCCGGGAATGACCGGCTGGGCACAGGTGAATGGATATCGAGGAGATACTTCCATTCGAAAGAGGATTGAACATGATTTATATTATATTGAAAACTGGACTTTAGGGTTGGATATTAAAATTTTATTTCTTACAGTTTTCAAAGGATTTATCAATAAAAATGCGTATTAGGAGAAAATAATTAATGAGTAGTGAACCAAATCACAATCGACAAAAAAATCATAAAGCTTTAACAAAGAAACAGAAAGAAGCAATAAGAAGGAAAAAAAGACAAAGAAAGATCATATTATTGATCGTTGAGATATTAGTTGTTTTAATTTTAGCTATTGCATTGTTTTTAATCAGTAAATTGGGGAAAATCGAACGTCAGGAAGTTCCACTTGAAAACATCGAGGTGAACGAAGGTATTTCAGAAGAATCCAAGGAGATTATGAAGAGTTATACTACCATTGCCTTATTTGGTCTGGACAACCGCTCTAATGGTAATTTGTCAAAAGGACGCAGCGATGTCATTATGATCGCCAATATCAATAATGATACTAAAGAAGTAAAGTTATGTTCGGTATTCCGTGATTCTTATCTGGATACAGGAGATGGAAGCTTTAAGAAATGTAATGCCGCTTATGCAAAAGGTGGTCCGGAGGCAGCCATTAATATGTTGAATAAGAACCTTGATCTGTCCATAACAGATTATGTGACGGTAGATTTTAATGCCGTTGTTGAGTGTGTGGATCTGCTCGGTGGTATTACACTGGATGAAGTCACAGATGAAGAAGCAGTTCTTATGCAGGGATATATGGATGAAATCAATAAACTTACCAAGAATAATTCCAAGTATCTTTCCGGTGGTGGAACAAACGTGACATTGGATGGCGTACAGGCATGCGCATATGCACGAATCCGTTATACTAAAGGCGATGATTATAAGCGTGCAGAGCGTCAGAGAACGGTTCTTGCGGCAATGGTTGCAAAGGCTCAGAAATCAGACCTCGTTACGATTAATAAGCTGATCGATGCAGTATTTGGGGATATTCAGACAAGTTTTTCAAATGCAGATTTAGTTGCATTAGCAGCACAGGTATTTAATTACAAACTTGGCGAGACATCAGGATTTCCGTTTAACCATGGATCAACAACTCTCGGATCCAAAGGAAGTGTGGTTGTACCTTGTACATTGGAATCAAACGTAATCGAATTACACCAGTTCCTGTTCGGTGATGAGGAATACACACCATCGGATACCGTTCTTGCAAACAGTAAGAAGATTATCAATGACACAGGTATGAATGAGGGAAGTGGATACAGATAAATGACAGTAGATATTATCATTCCAACTTATAAACCGGATGAAACATTATGTCTGCTCCTGCACAAATTGCAGGGGCAGACCTTTGTCGTTCATAGGGTAATTATTTTAAATACGGAAGAGAAACTCTGGAAACAGGCAGCAGCAGCTTATCCGATTGAACAGGTATTGAAAGAACTTCCGTGTGAGTATGAGGTATTTCATATTGCGAAGAAAGATTTTGACCATGGTGGAACAAGGCAGTTTGGAGCAGAACATTCGGATGCGGATGTGATGGTTTTTATGACGCAGGATGCAGTTCCGGCGGATGAGTTTCTGGTAGAAAAATTAGTGGAGTCATTGCTTTTAAAGGAAGATCAGGTGTCTGCGCGGGTACAGCAGAATGCAATGGAAGTGGCAGACACTGAAAAAAGTGCAGTAAAAGATTGTTTGGTTGCAGTGGCTTACGCCAGACAGCTTCCGAAAAATGACTGCCATATTGTCGAGCAGTATACGAGACAGTTTAATTATCCGGAGCAAAGCCGTGTTAAGACAAAGGCAGATATTCCGACACTTGGGATAAAAACGTTTTTCTGTTCAGATGTCTGTGCGGCATATCGCAGGGATTTATTTGAAGAACTGGGGGGATTTGAGTCTCCGGTTATTTTTAATGAGGATATGTTTTTTGCAGCAAATGCAATCGAACACGGATATGGCGTTGCGTATGCAGCAGAAGCAAAGGTAGTACATTCGCACAATTATACGATGAGGCAGCAGTTTCACAGGAATTTTGATCTCGCAGTTTCACAGAAACAGCATCCGGAGATTTTTGAACAGGTGAGTTCAGAAGCCGAGGGCATGAAGCTGGTGAAGAGTACGATCGCTTATCTTTTTGCAATAAGAAAGCCATGGCTTATTTTTCATTTTGGTATGCAGTGTGTTGGAAAGTATGCGGGTTTCTTGATGGGCAGGCATTATGAGAAGCTCAGCAGGAAACAGATTTTAAAGTATACGATGAATCCGGGATACTGGGATATGAGAGAGGATGTTCATGAGTAAGACATTATATATGGTAGTACCTTGTTATAACGAGCAGGAAGTTCTGCCGGAGACATCAAAAAGATTATTAGAAAAGCTGCAGTCTCTGGTCTTGAAAAATAAAATAGCGGATAACAGCCGTATCATGTTTGTAAACGATGGTTCGAAAGATCAGACATGGAGTATGATAAAGGGATTATGTGAGGAAAACTCTGCGTTTGCCGGAGTGAATCTTTCAAGAAACAGGGGACATCAGAATGCTCTTTTAGCGGGTATGGCTACAGCAGTAAAGTATGCAGATATGATCGTTACGATGGATGCAGATCTGCAGGATGATATTAATGCGGTTGACCGTATGATCGATGCTTATTATGAAGGAAATGATGTAGTTTATGGAGTGCGTTCCTCCAGAAAAAAAGATACCTGTTTTAAGCGGGGAACAGCGCATCTTTTTTATAAGCTGATGAGTTTCCTTGGGGCTGACATTGTGTATGACCATGCAGATTATCGACTGCTCAGCAAGCGTGCGACAGAAAATTTATTAGATTTTGATGAAGTGAATTTGTTTTTGCGCGGTATTGTACCGATGGTTGGTTTTCAGAGCACTACTGTGGAGTATGAGCGGGGAGAACGTTTTGCTGGCGAGAGTAAGTATCCGCTTGGAAAGATGGTCACATTTGCTTTTGAAGGAATCACATCCCTTTCTGTAAAACCGATTCGAATGATTACAATAGGCGGTTTACTGATCTGCCTGATCAGTCTGATAATGCTAATTAAGTCTTTTGTGGATTATTTTAATGGAAATGTTGTCCCAGGCTGGGCAAGTATTATGGTTTCAATTTGGGTGCTTGGCGGCTTGCAGATTTTTGCAATCGGTATTATCGGTGAGTATATCGGCAAAACATATCTGGAAACAAAAAAAAGACCAAAGTATGTGATTGAGTCAGTGATTTTAAATTAGGGGATTAATAAATATTATAGATATGAGTGCAGACAAAGAAAAGAGCAAGACAAATCAAAAAAAAATAGTATGGATATTTTGGGCGTTCATGGCAATCGCTATTTTTGTGATTTTAAATCAGACGGGTTATTCCGATGGCGATGATACCTATTTTTACCATTATTCTACCACCATGGGATTTTTCGAGTACTTATCCTGGCGATATCAGACGTGGGTAGGACGAATGGCTGCAGAAGCAATTGTATATATTACATTTAATCTTGGACTTGGATTTTGGAGAGTTGCAGATGCGGTTATGATGGTGCTGCTTCCAATCGGAATTTTAAGATTGGGATGCAAGACGGCAGGCTATACGGGATATACAGTTTTGCTGAATGAGTATCAGGAGTGTGTGGAAGTTGGCACAGAGAAACGCAATTTTGAAGAATTAAACGTGTGGCGCAATATCTGGAAAAGCATCCGGTATCCGGTTTTACTTGCGAGTGGATATCTGTTGATGAGTGTCATGACATTGGGATATTCTGCGGTCTGGGTGAATGGTTCCATATTTTATACCTGGACATTCACAGCAGGAGTCTGGGCGATGATGCCTCTTGCGGATCTTGTGTTTGATACAGGGGCGTTTTCGAACAGGCAATTGATCTATGCTATTCCATGCAGTGTCATTGCAGCGATGTCGATTGAGCAGATGGGAGCAGTTTTAATCGCATTTGAAGGACTGTCAATTTTAAGTCTTTTGATACAGAAAAAAAGAATACCGGCGGTGATATGGATTCAGACAGCCATTACATTTGTTGCATTTGTAATTCTTTTTATGGCACCTGGAAATGAGATGCGTGTAGCATCAGAAATTACAACCTGGATGCCTGGGTACAAAGAGTTGTCTGTAGGAAAGCATTTATTTATGACCATTCAATGGATGTTATCTTCCTTTGCAAATGAGGGAAAGGCATTTTTTATTGCAATCTGGACAGCAGGGTTCCTTTTACTGATGAAGTCAAAAAAAGCAAAAGTTTATCAGATTTTAGCAGTCGTTTTTAGTGTGGTGGCACTTCTTCCTTATGCTGGCATTTCTTTTTTTTCGGAGATGGGTATTGGATATATTGATATCGAGCAGCGTCTCACAGAGCTTCCAACATGGCAGACGATGAACATACAGAATCGGATTGCCTTTTTCTGGTGGATAGCAGCAGTTCTTTTTACTATGGTTTTATTGTGGAAAGTGACAGGACATTCTGTTTTTATCAGCATGGTTTTTCTTGGGGGAATTGCCAGTGAGGCAGTGTTACATTTCTCACCAACGATTTATGCATCGGGTGCCCGTGTTTATTATCTGACGGATCTCATGTATTTATTTATTATTTTGTGGATGGTAATGCACATGGATAGTGAGAAAAAGAAAAATTTATTTATTGCAGGAGTTGTAGTTCTTGGTGTTGCAAATTTCCTGTCACAGTATTCCATCATGTTATTAAAACTGTAACATTCATTTACAAATGAAAAATTTGAACTTCCTGTTTCTCTGGTTTAGGAAAATTTGAGAGATGGGAAGTTTTTATTTTCAAAAAACATTTTTTCTTGATATTTTTATCACAATTCGAACACAATTTGACGCTAGACTAAGGTCATAAAGATAAAGGCAGCAGATAATAAGAAGCTGCACAGAAAGGGGCAAATTGTTATGGATAACAATTATTACAACAATAGTAACAATAACAACACTAACAGCAATAGCAACTATAATAACAATAATAGCAATAATAGCAATAATAATAGCAGTAATCAGTATTCTGATTCTTTCTACTCATATAATAATCAGCAGAATCATGGAAATCAGAACAATACACAGAACGACAGTACAGCATCCCAGGCAGGCGGATATGGCTCCACACAGAGTTCTATTTATGGAGGTCAGAACAACAGTCATGGCTCTGGTTATGGAACGACACAGAATAACAGCCAGAGTGCTAATTACGGAAGTGCCCAGAATTATAATCAGAGTGCCGGTTATGGAAGTACCTGGAATAACAGCCAGAGTTATGGCTATGGAAACCAGAACGGTAACTATGGAACATATGGCAGCAATCCAAAACCAGAGAAGAAAAAGAAAGAAAGAAAACCGGGTGGATTTGGAAAACAGCTTGCAAAATGTGCAGCGCTTGCACTTGTATTCGGACTGGTTGCAGGCGGTGTCATGACAGGCGTTAATTATGCATCCGGAAAAGTTCTTGGAACAACCAATGCAGGAAATGTACAGGCTTCATTGACTACCGGAGATGATTCTACCGTACAGCCGACAGCAATCTCATCTTCCTATGTAGCAACAGATGTTTCAGATATCGTCGATGAAGTAATGCCTTCTATCGTAGCAATTACAAATGTAAGCCAGACAGAGTATCAGAGTTTCTGGGGACAATCCAAGACTTATGAGAGCACAAGCTGTGGATCAGGTATTATTGTAAGTCAGGATAAGGAGTATCTTTATGTGGCAACCAATAATCATGTTGTCGAGGGAGCAAACAGCCTTACTGTAACTTTTGCAAATGATGATACGGTCAGTGCAGAGATTAAAGGTACAGATCCTTCTACAGATCTTGCCGTTGTAAAAGTTGCCCTGAGCAGTATTAAAGATGATACTATGAGTGCAATCAAGGTTGCAACACTTGGTTCTTCTGATACATTAAAAGTGGGTGAATCCTGTATCGCAATCGGTAATGCCCTTGGTTACGGACAGTCTGTAACAACCGGTGTGATCAGTGCATTAAACCGTGAAGTTTCTGTTTCAGATTCCTCCAGCAGCACCAATTATACGGCAGAACTGATCCAGACAGATGCAGCAATTAACCCTGGTAACAGTGGTGGTGCATTATTAAACACAGCAGGGGAAGTGATCGGAATTAACTCTGTAAAATATTCAGACACTTCTGTTGAAGGTATTGGATATGCAATCCCAATGGATACAGCAAAACCAATTATTGAAGAACTTATCACAAACGAAAAAGTAGATGAATCCAACAGTGCATATCTCGGTATCGCAGGTGTAGATGTCACAAGCGATGTTGCAAAAACATATAATATGCCAACCGGTGTTTATGTCGCACAGGTCATGGAAGGAGCTGCCGCAGAGCAGGCTGGTATCCAGAAAGGCGATATTATCACAAAATTTGATGGAAAAGATGTCACTTCCATGGAGAAGCTTTCTTACAATATGCAGTATTATGCAGCAGGTACTACGGTGGATGTTGTAATTGAAAGATCATCCAATGGACAGTATGAGGAGCAGACAATCTCTGTTACTCTTGGCAAGAAGAATTAAACCGGAGTTTGACGGACGTAGTGTCGCAGATTCTGTGGTGCTTTTATAGGTTGTGAAGGGCAGATATAAGTGCCTCTCACAAGTCAGAATTTTATATGTAATGAAAAAGAAAAACGGTATAAACATAATATTTGTTTATACCGTTTTTCTTTCATTTACGTTACGAATGACTTGTGAGAGGACGCTTATACATGCCAAATTTACACTGTGAACCGCACCACAGAATCTGCCAATTTACGTTATGGAACTCACGGTTATGGGATGAGTGCCTATAGGATAATACCAAAACTCAATCAGCATTTTTGAAATAAGTGAATTAGGATTTCTTTAAATGAATTTTAACGGAATAAAATAGAATTGTATATGTGATTATGGTAGAATTATGCTATTAATGATTTTGACAATCGAGATTTGTAAGACTAATTTGAGCAAAGCGGAGAAATATCTCTGCAATCATTGACAAAAATTGCAAAAACTCTTGACGTGGAAAGAGAACTGAAAAGTTATGATATATTTAAGTAGTTTTAGATTAAGTAAAAGAAAAGTGAATAATCCTAATATTTATCCCTACAATGTATTCCGAGATAAGTATATTGAACCATTTGTTTTTAGACCCATCACTGTACTTTATGGTAACAACGGCTCAGGTAAATCAACACTCTTAAATATTATAGCCAATTGCTTACAATTAGAAGGGAAAGAATATGCAACAAGTAATTCATTTGGAAGCGTTGATTACTGTGGTTTGTTTTCCAGCGAATGTTTGTATACTTTGGGGGAAGACGACTATGGAAATACAATAAAAAAATTACCGGAAAACAGCCGGTATATTAAAAGTGAAGATATATTGTATGAGATTAAGAAGATACAGCAAAAGCAGATATTATCAGATGGCATGGAGTATGATTATGTTAAGAGAGGCATGTCTTTACTTGAAGCAAAGAAATTTTTAGCTTCTAAAGAAGGGTGTAAGCAGGAAGAATATATAAAATTTGCACAGGAAAAATATTCTAACGGAGAGACATCAATGCAATATTTTGAGGAGTATTTACAACCCGATGCATTATATTTATTAGATGAACCGGAGGTTTCACTTTCACCTGCGAATCAGGTTATATTAGCAGAGGAAATTAATAAAATGGCAAGGTTGTTAGAATGCCAGTTTATTATTGCAACGCATTCACCATTTATGCTTGGAACTTTAAATGCCAAAATATATAATCTTGATACGGAAGAGTATGATGTTACAAAATGGAGTGATTTGGATAATGTGCGATACTTTTATAATTTCTTCAAAAAACATGAAGATGAATTTAAAGAAGATTATTTATAAAAAAATATTAGTATGGACAGATATATTTTGAACTAAGGATGTTAATTGATGACAAGATTGAAAGCTCACGATGATTCCGCTTGGCGGAACAACAGCTTCAAGTTTGAAGAGGTGAACGCTTTGAATCTTGAGAAAACCAAATTATATTACAATCAAATAAGAAGTGGAGATTTATGCGATTGTTGTAGAAACTATATCACTTGAAGCTGACTGAATTTTGCCGTTATCTCATAGGCACTCATCCCATAACCGTGAGTTCCATAACGTAAATTGCAGATTTTGTGGTGCGATTCATGATGTTGATTGGGCAAATATAAGCGTCCTCTCACAAGTCATTCACAGCGTAAATGAAAGAAAAACGGTACAGACAAATATGATTTCCTTTGTGAGCCATGGAGATAAGACTCTTTAGAGGCTTATCGGAATGCCTGGCGAACAGGAACATCATATTTCGTCTGTACCGTTTTTCTTTTCATAAACCTATAAAATCACGACTTGCGAGAGGACGCTTATATCTGCCCCTCACAACCTATAAAAGCACCACAGAATCTGCGGCACTACGTCCGTTAAACTCCGGTTTACATGTTTTATATTAAGTGCTATGATATGACACAAACAGTTATTTTGAGATTAATGCAGGGGGGGAGTCTTAATGAAGGAATTTTTGTATATGATCGTTGGGTGGATAGCAGAAATCCACAGTTATCTGATGCGGTTCAATGATAGTTACGAATATAATTTTTCAGATAAAGAGTTGCATTTTATTGTGATAGGTTTGCTTGGAATGGCATTTGTATTTATTGTTTATCCTGTGTTTAAGTGGCTGGCGAAGCACAATCATGTGATGGTCATTGCCTGGATATATGTATTTACCTTAATTTTAGTCATTACATTTGCAATTGAAATCGGTCAGAAAGTAACCAATACAGGTGCAATGGAGTTTGCAGATATTGTGTTTGGTGTTGTTGGATTCATAGTGATGTTTTTTATTTTTTCTATTGTTAGGGAAATCTATCACTTGATTTGCAGACTTATAAAATATTTGCAAAATAAAAATTGGGATAAGTGATGAAATATCATGAAAATACATGGTTATAAATAGAAACATTTCCAATAAAGTAAACTTTGATGATAAACAAACATCGAGAGGCATATTCCTATATGTGAATTAACAGATTTTATGGTGCAATGTAGATGGAATTCTAATAAACTTGGGAAACTCATGCCCCGATTCATAACGTTGACCGGGCATGTATAAGCGTCCTCTCACAAGTCATTCGTAACGTAAATGAAAGAAAAACGGTGCAGACAAATATGATTTCCTTCGTGAGCCATGGAGCTGGGTTTCTAACAATCATGGAAGCTTCAGCTGAACATGATTGTTGTTCAGAAGCCCAGCGGAATGCCCGGCGAACAGGAACATCATATTTCGTCTGTACCGTTTTTCTTTTTCATTACATAAAGTGACTGCCTTGTGAGAGGGCGCTTATATCTGCCCCTCACACCCTATAAAGGCGCCACAAAATCACATTCTAACGTTCCATTTTCCAGTAAGCCGCACTGTAAGGTGCAAGTTCACTGCCACCGCCAAAATCGTGTGTTTCTTCTGTAATCAGATCTACCGCAGTGCCGCATCCGGCATCAAAATGTGCTGTAAAAGGCTGATCATCCGCATTGATCGCTACAAGAACACGCTCTGAATCTGTTTTTCGCTCAAAAATACACTGACGGTTGGTCAGAAGAACCGAACGGAAATCACCGTAATTCAATGCGTCAGAATGTTTTTTTGCCTCAGCCAGTCTGGAAATAAAAGTTGTGAGATCATTCCATTCCGGTTTTTCGAAGCAGGCACGCAGCGCAGGATCACCATCTTCTTTTTTTGCTTTTGCACCCCATTCACTGCCATAATAGACGCATGGGATGCCCGGCATGCCAAAGGCGAGGGCGTAGATCAAAGGCAGATGATTTTCGTTTGACAAAATGCTTGCGACTCTGGTGACATCATGGTTATCTACGAAAGAGAGCAGATGCTTTCCCTTGTACAGGGTCCAGTTATCCGGACCAAACTGTCGGAGCAGGGAGTGATTGATCTCAAACATATTCATGCTGTTAAAACTGGAATACAATCCCTTGTAACACTCGTAGTTTGTGACAGAATGTAACATGGAATCATTCATCCACTGGTTATAATCACCGTGAAGTGTCTCTCCGACAAGGAAAAAATCCGGTTTTAATCCATCGCAGAAAGAGCGGAGCCGCCTGAGAAAATCGTGATCCAGGCAGTATGCAGCATCGAGCCGTAAGCCGTCAATGTCAAATTCCTCAACCCAGCCTTTGATGCAGGAAAAAATATGCTGGATGACATCTTCATTTCGTAAATTCAGTTTTACAAGATCATAATTGCCTTCCCAGCCTTCATACCAGAGACCGTCATTGTAGTTTGAATTACCGTCAAAACTGATATGAAACCAGTCTTTGTATGGGGAATCCCATCGTTTCTCCAAAACGTCCTGAAATGCCCAGAAACCTCTTCCAACATGGTTGAATACACCATCTAAAACAACCTTGATACCTGCTTTGTGAAGGTTTTTACAGACAGATTGAAAGTCCTCATTCGTGCCGAGACGGGTATCAATTTTGGTGTAATCTCTGGTGTTATAGCCGTGCGTGTCAGATTCGAATACCGGTGAAAAATAAATGGCATTTGCCCCAAGTTTTTCAATATGAGGAATCCAGTCATTTACTTTTAAAATGCGATGTTCTAACACTCCGTCATTTTCAAAAGGTGCTCCACAGAATCCAAGTGGATAAATTTGATAAAATACGTTTTCATAAGCCCACATATTAAAGCCTCCAAATTATTTCAAAATATTAATGGTGCAGAAGTAATGATTCAGTAAATCTGCACATTTTGCATACAGAATATAAAAAATGTTGCATCTATTTACTGCTCATATCGCGCGATTTCTGTGAGCAGGCGCGCTGGGCAGAAATCACAGTGTTGCGGAAACCTCCGGCTTCCAGTGCAGCAACAGCCTCGATGGTTGTTCCGGCAGGGGAGCAGACGGCGTCCTTTAATTCGCCCGGGTGCTTTCCGGTTTCCAAAACCATTTTCGCGGAGCCATAGACAGACTGGGCGGCAAATTTATAGGCCTGTGCCCGCGGCATCCCATCTGCGACAGCGGCATCCGCCATAGCTTCGATAAACATGTATACATAAGCCGGAGAAGAACCGGAAACCCCGATGACAGCGTCCATAAGAGATTCACTGATCACTTCCGATTTGCCGAAGGAGTTGAAGAGTGCCTGAACTTCTTTTAATTCTTCCGGGGTCACATTTTGGTTGACGCACAATGCGCTCATTGCCTCACCGACTAAGGCTGGGGTATTTGGCATGGCACGTACAAGCTTGACTGGTTTGCCAAAGGAGTCCTCGATGGCGGCAATTGTTTTTCCGGCGGCAATGGATACGATCACACATCCTGATTTTACATGAGAGGAAATCTGTGGGATTACTTCATCAAATTTATTTGGTTTTACAGCAAGAAATAAAATATCACTGCGTTCTGCAACCGTTTCATTGGACAGGGTTGTCTCAATGGAATATGTACTCTGCAGTTTTTCTAAGGTAGCTGCGGAATGGGCGCTGGCAATGATCTGGCTGGTTGTCACTAACTCTGAGTGTACAATACCGCCGATCATGGCACTTCCCATATTTCCAGCTCCAATGAAACCGATAATCTTATCTATCATATATCCTCCTTGTTTGTGAAGCAAATGCGACTGTCTATACATGGAGCAATGCCCAGCGAGCTGTGCAGGATTTGCCTCCTTGTTTGCGATATGTATTTTCTTTCATCCTAGTTCATTTGTTCTGAAAGGTCAACCTTTTAGACATAATTAGGGCTGGAATACTGTAAAAAAATGAAGTGTTGATTTTCATACAGTATTCCAGCCCGTAAAGGGGAGGAAAAAATAACAAACTATAGTTGATATATACTTTGTTTTTATTAAAAAAATTAGTAGGCTGCCAGAATTTCTTTTAAGGCGGCGATAAATGCTTTATTCTGTTCTTCTGTACCGACACTGACACGGTTAAATCCAAATGCACTGATCATAATTTTCCGCTCCGCAAGGGCGGCACGGATTTCTTTTGGATCATGGTGTGTGTCGAAGTAGATGAAGTTTGCACATGGTTTTGCAAGAGTGCAGCCTAATTTTGTCAGTTCATCCTCAAGATATTCGCGCCCTGCCGTGGTGAGAGCCTTGATTTTTTTGATGTATTCCTGATCTTTCAAGGCAGCCTGTGCGGCAGCAAGTGCATTGTAGCTGACATTCCATGCCTGACAGGCTTTCATTAGTTCATCGATCAGCAATGGATCAGCAAAGGTGTAGCCGATGCGGAGACCGGCCATGCCATAAATTTTGGAGAAAGTACGCAGTACAAAGAGCGGTCTGTCGTAGCCTTCCTGAATCATTTTGATGAGGCTGTAGTGAGTAGGATCTTCCACGTATTCGAAATAAGCTTCATCTACCACCGGAATGACATGATCCGGGAGTTTACGGATGAATTCTTCGACTTTTGCGGAGTTTACATAAGTTCCGGTCGGGTTGTTTGGATTGCAGACGATCACCATTTTCGTTTTGTCTGTAATGGCTGCAAGCATTGCGTCGAGGTCATAACAGTAATCATCGGTCAGTGGGAGAACGACACGGACACCTCCGTTATCGCTGACCATATCAGGGAAAGCTTCATAAGTTGGAGCACAGTACACAACTTCGTCCCCATAATTGATAAATACTTCACCAAGCATATCGATGATCGCAGAGGAACCGGCACCGATACAGACATGATCTACGGTAAGACCATAGAGATCAGCCAATTGCTTTTTGAGATCGACTGCATAGAAATCCTGATACATATAGCTGTTGAGGGAAGCATCCGTAACTGCTTTTTTTACTTCATCAGACATACCGTATGGATTTTCATTATAATTCATTCGGGTTACATTCTTCGGGGTGGAAGTTTTCTGACGTGCACCACGGTTGCTCTTTGGTTTTGTTTTCATGCTGTCTCTTAATAAACATTCTACATTCATCTTCATAATCTCCTTGTCTTTTATCTATATAAATTCAGTTGATAATGGAAACCGGATGCCCTTCTAAGTAGCACCGGAAATTATCAATTGCCATATCGATCGCGCGGATTCTGGATTCTCTTGTGAGCCATGCGATATGTCCGGTGATGACGGTATTTGGTGCAGTTAACAGTGGACTGCCGTGAACCGGTGGTTCATCTGTCAAAACGTCAAGTCCTGCGGCTAGTACCTTTCCGGTAGCAAGAGCATCCGCAAGTGCCTGTTCATCGATGAGGGCACCGCGCGCTGTATTGATTAAAATGACACCGTCTTTCATTCTGGCGATGGTATCCTGATCGATCATGTGCTCGGTTGCCGGGGTATGCGGCGTGTGCAGGGAAATAAAATCGCTTCGGGCAAGCAGCTCGTCTAACGATACCTGTTCAATGAAATCATACTCAGCACCTGTTTTTTTGTGGCGGCTGTATGCGAGCACATGCATACCAAATCCCTGTGCCATTTTTGCAAAAGCAAAACCGATTGCACCAAGACCGATCACACCGATCGTTTTGTCATATAATTCAATCTGTCTGGTGACCGATTTACAGAATTCGTTGTGGTTTTCCGGTACAGACCAGTCAATCGTTTTGATCCGGGTGTCATGCGTGCCGATATGATGGCAGACATCCATTAATAAAGCGAAAGCGTATTCTGCGATCGTCTGTGAACCGTAGATGGTATTGGAAATGGAAATACCGCGTTTTCTGGTCATTTCCGTATCGAATTTTTCCCATCCGTGTCCTAAGGTGGCAACATATTTTAAATTCGGATGCTGGCTTAAAAATGCTTCATTCATATTGTCCGGACCGATCCACAGTCCGAATACAGCGTCCGCATCTCCGATATAAGTATGAAGTTGTTCTATATTTGGATAATGTGCAGGAACTTCAATGACAACCTCGTCAATACCGGGGAGCTGCTCCAGCCGTTTCCAGCGTTCTGTAAGCTCCTTTGGAGTGATATCTGTCTGAATAATTTCCTCCTGGATCACAACAATTTTCATTTGTCTGTCACCTCCATTTGTTTATGATTGCTAATATAAGTTCAAAAATGTTGATTTGTCAAGTATAAATTTCTCGTAAATTAAGTAAAAAAATGCAATTGTGAGACAGTTTCTTCTATAGTTAATATATAAGCGTGTAATATGTGCTATCAGACGAAAAAATCGCATTTTTTACGTTTTACACAATAAAAGGATAGAAATCATGCACATTTTGAAAAAAGTATACAAATCTATAAAAATTGGCTGGATTTTGTTGACAGGAAAACAAAAAGTGTGATAAAACAGGTTTAATTTAAAACAGCAGGCAATCAGGCAGCAGACCTGAACATAGCAAAGGCGCTAGGGAATCATCCTTAGCGCCTTTTCTGTACATAGAATATATGCAGAGTACAGATGCTGTTGTTTACAGAAAACAGAAGAACAATCTATTTCATTAGTTCATAGGAAATGGATGTTTCTTCGGAACAATTAAGGAGGATTAGTTATGACGAATACACCTACCACATTTTTTGGCTGGATCATTTTTCTGATACAGCAGTATCACGGATACTATTTACAAGGGCTGCTTACCACATTGGAAACATCCCTCGCAGGTACGATCTGTGGATGCTTTTTAGGATTTCTGGTTGGAATCATCCAGGCAACGGACATCCGGGCGCAGGATAACGTGATCAAAAAGATTTTACTTGGTATTCCATGGGTGATCGCAAAAATTTATGTCACGATTTTCCGTGGAACACCAATGATCGTTCAGGCAATGGTAATTTATTATGGATCATCTACAGTATTCGGAATTGATCTGAAACCATTCAATGCAGCGATTTTTATCATCCTGTTAAATACAGGAGCTTATATGTCAGAGACAGTCCGCGGCGGTATCAATTCCATTGATGTCGGACAGATTGAAGGAGCAAAGGCACTTGGAATGGGATATGTTCCGATGATGATCTATATTATCCTTCCACAGACTTTTAAAATTATCGCACCGCAGATCGGAAATACTTTTGTTGCAAATATCAAAGATACTTCCGTATTAAATGTAATCGCAGTCACAGAACTTTTCTATATCACAAAGGTTGCAGCCGGAACATATTTCAGAATGTTTGAGGCATATACGATCACAGCATTGATTTACCTGACACTTACCTTATTATTTAACGGTTTGCTGAAGCTGATCGAAAAGTATATGGCAGGAAAAGAAAGTTACGAGGTTTTAAATCCGGCAGCCGCAAAATAAATCAGGGGATCAGATGGAAAGAAAAGAGGAACGTGTTATGGCAAGACAATCAATATTTAAGTTTAATGAGAGAGTGACGACTGAGGCAAAGGATGCAACGTATGAATTTCGTGGTCCGGTCATCAGTGTCAGGAATCTGGAAAAGAAATTCGGGGAACATGAAGTTTTAAAAGACATCAGTTTTGATCTGTTTGAGGGCGATGTGGTCTGTATCATCGGATCTTCCGGATCAGGAAAATCTACCTTATTAAGATGCATCAATCATTTGGAGACACCGACGAGCGGTCAGATATTATATCATGGCTATCCATTGACGAAGGATGCACAGACGATCAACCGTTTCCGTTCCCAGGTGGGAATGGTGTTCCAGCAGTTTAACCTGTTTAACAATATGACGGTTTTTGACAACTGCATGGCTGGTGTCCACAAGGTGAAAAAAAGAAGCAAGGAATATTCCACCGAAATCTGTATGAAGTATCTGGAAAAAGTAGGTATGGCTCCTTATGTAAAAGCAAAACCACACCAGTTATCCGGTGGTATGAAACAGAGAGTGGCGATCGCCAGGGCACTTGCAATGGAACCGGAAGTATTGCTTTTTGATGAACCGACTTCCGCATTGGATCCGGAAATGGTCGGAGAAGTTTTATCGGTTATGAAACAGCTTGCAAATGAAGGACTTACGATGGTGATCGTAACACATGAGATGGCGTTTGCAAGAGATGTATCCACGCGGACCATTTTCATGGATAAAGGATATATTGTGGAGGATGCACCGCCACAGGAGTTATTTAATAACCCGAAGGAAGCGAGAACCAGAGAGTTTTTAAGCAGGTTTATGCAGGGTTAAGGTTCGTAAAAGACAAATTGTATTTGTTTTTTAATCATAGAATGAGGAGGACAATATTATGAGAAGAAAATTAACAGCAGCACTTTTGACAGCAGCAATGGCAATTTCATTAACAGCCTGTGGCGGATCAGGTGACACAGCTTCGGCAGGGGCATCCACAGGAGAGACAGCAAGTGTGACAGAGGCGGGCGGAACAACAACCGCTTCCGGAAAAGAAGTTCTCCGGGTTGCAATGTCAGCAGATTATGCACCGTTTGACTGGCTGCAGGAGGATGACTCCAATGGAGCAGTGATGACATCGAATGGTTCCTATATGAATGGTTATGATGTTCTTGTCGCAAAATACATAGCAGAAAAACTGGATATGGATCTTGAAATCACACAGATTGACTGGGATGGTCTGATCCTTTCCATCCAGTCCGGAAAAGTTGACTGTGCGATCGCCGGAATGTCCATCACAAGCGAGAGATCCCAGTCGGTAGATTTCTCGGATCCGTATTACAATGCAAATATTGTTGCGGTTGTTGCGGCTGACGGACCTTATGCAGATGCAGTAAATGTCACAGATTTTGAGGGTGCAACACTTACCTCTACACTGAACACAGTATGGTACGATGTATTAGACCAGATCACGGATTATGCGACAAAGGATGCAGCGCTTGATACATTTGCATCTATGGTTGCAGCAGTCCATGCAGGAAAAATTGATGGATTTACCTGTGATATGCCTTCTGCAAAATCTATTTTAGTAAGCAATCCGGATTTAAAGATCATCGATTTTGAGGGCGGTACCGGATTTGAGGTCAGCAATGAAGAGACAGACCTTGGTATCCCTTGCCAGAAAGGAAACACAGAATTAGTAGATAAGATTAATGAAGTGCTCGCCGGACTTTCACAGGAGGACAGAGATGCTATGATGGATCAGGCAGTAGCTTCTCAGCCGGTAAGCAACTAATATGGAACAGACAGCAGTTGAAAAAAAATTTGGAAAATATGTCATGGCTTCCATGATCACCATGTTTCTCCAAAGTGCCTACTCTATGATTGACGGTTTATTTGTCAGCAATCTGATAGGTGACACGGCATTATCCGCAGTCAATGTTGCGTGGCCGGTCATTGCAGTGGTAACTGCAATCGGCACCGGCGTTGGATGCGGCGGAGCCGTAATGATGTCAACCAAACAGGGAGAGGGAAAGAACGAAGAGTCGAACATTGTACGGGCAAATGTCATTCTTGCATTATTGGCATCGAGTATTGTGGTTACGATTCTTTTTCTTATTTTACTGACTCCTCTATTGAAATTAATGGGCGCAGAAGGAGAACTTTTAAGGCTGTCACAGATTTATGGAAGGGTAATGCTCACAGGCGGCGTGCTTCAGATCTTATCCTGTGGACTGACACCTCTTCTCAGGAATGACAACCGGGCGGTCAGTGCCATGATGATCATGGTGGGTGGTTTATTTGCTAACCTTGGTCTTGATTTTGTTTTTATGTATGTTTTTCATATGGGAATTGGCGGTGCAGCAGGCGCTTCACTGTGTGCGCAGTTGTTTACGACTGTGTGCTGCCTGATGATTCTTTGCACAAAGAAAACAGATCCAATCCGTCTTTCACAGTTTATGATAAGGAAGGAATACTGGAAAAAAATTTTTAAGACAGCAGTTTCACCGTTTGGAATATCGCTGACCCCTTCTTTATTGATTTTATATCACAACGTTGCGTGTTTAAAATTTGGCGGCGATCTTGCGGTAAATGCATATGCACTCATCAGTTCCACCGTCGGCTCGTACCGTGTGCTTCTGATTGGTGTCGCAGAGGGGATTCAGCCACTTGCAAGTTATGCCTATGGTGCACATGATTTTCATGCAATCCGGAAGATAAGAAACAAGGCGGTCATCACAGCGATTGGGGTGAGCTTCTTCTTATTTATCTTTACCATCGCAACAGCCCGGTTTTATCCGGCAATTTACGGATATGAGGGGGAAGCGGCAGAACTTGGTTATCATGCGGTCATGGTGACGGCAGCACAGCTTATTTTTACAGGACTTGTCCGCGTGACCAATTCCTTTTTCTATTCGGTTGGAAAAGATAAATACTCGCTGTTTATGATTTACTTTGATCCACTGATTATGACGCCGCTTACGATCATGATCCTCCCACGGATTTTTGGACTGGATGGTATCTGGATCACAGCAGTTGTGACGCAGTTTATTTTAAACATTGTGGCATTTGGAATGTTTGCAAGTCATGAAAGACAGATGAAGAGGATGGAAGCAGAGAAAGCATTTGCAGGAAAATGAGAAGGATAAGAGAAATCGTACAGTAGACAGGTACATGAAAAAGAACGTAACGAAGATGGCCGGTACACCATCAAAGTTACGTTCTTTTTCCTTTCCCTAATAAATCGCGTTCGTACAAGTACTACGCACTACATGAAATAAAATGTTTGTTAATGTTTATATAATAGGAAGAAACTCCTATGTAATAAAACCGGAACTATGAAAAAATGCAGATTAGAAATCTGTAAGATCAGCTTTTCTCTTCTCTAAGAAGGCACCCATTCCTTCTTTTTTATCATGAGTATCATTTACAACACCGAAGAGGTTTGCTTCCATCTCAACAGCATTCTTGATATCCATATCGTAACCATTGTTGATTGCTGCTTTTGCAACTGATACAGCGTAGCTTCCTTTGGAGATGATCTTTGCTGCCATAGCTTTTGCAGTTTCCATTAATTCTTCTTTTGCAACAACTTTGTTCACTAAACCGATGCGGTAAGCTTCGTTTGCATCGATGTTATCGCATGTGAAGATCATTTCTTTGGCACGTCCCATACCAACTAAGCGGGCAAGTCTCTGTGTACCGCCGAATCCAGGAATGATTCCAAGTCCACATTCCGGCTGACCGAAGATTGCGTTGTCAGATGCAATACGGATATCACATGCCATAGCAATCTCACATCCACCGCCAAGTGCGAAACCGTTAACGGCTGCGATTGTTACCTGACGCATATTCATTAATTTGAAGAATGGAACAGAAGCTCTGATACCGAATGCTCTTGCTTCCGGAGCTGTAAAGTTCACCATCTCGGCAATATCAGCACCTGCAACGAAAGATTTGAATGCGTTGTCTTTCTTGTCAGGACCACCGGTTAAGATCACAACTTTGATATCGTCTCTTCCCTCGATCTCTGTTAAAGCTGTGTTTAACTCGTCTAATGTCTCACTGTTTAATGCATTTAATGCTGCTGGTCTTGAGATGGTAAGAACGGCGATCTCGTTCTCCACATCTAATTTTAAATTGTTGAATTCGCTCACGATAATACCCTCCTAAATAGATTGATAAAAAATTAACAATACATGTTATATCTAGAGTACTTCTTTTGAGAGGATTTGTCAATATGAACGTCGATAAACTTTTTCTAAAATCTGTAAAAAATGGAAAATCGCTCCGTTTACATCCGGGGAAATCCTTATTATAATGGGAATATGAGTGAAACATACTTTATGTTATGAGGACTTTGACAATTGCAAAACTTATATAATTTTTTTGAAATTGTTCAAAAGGAACAAAATTTTCGAAAACCCGCTTTCGCTACGTGTCGCTGGTAGCGGTACTAAGAAGCCAGTTACAACTTACGTTGTATCTGCCTTCTAAGAACCGACCGCTCCCAGTGTTTTCTCAAGCTTTTGTTACTTTTTCACAATTCAATTTACATTTTGTGAGTTTTGCAATTGAATTTACATTACATATGATGTTGATAATAATTGATATTTGAAGGTAAAGAGGAATAACACATGATTACAGATTACAATTTACAGATTTTAATAGAGCCGTTATTAAATTGGTTTGCGGGGCATGCCCGTGTGCTTCCGTGGAGGGAAGAACCGACACCGTATCGGGTGTGGGTGTCGGAGATTATGTTACAGCAGACGAGAGTGGAAGCGGTAAAACCTTATTTTGAGCGGTTTACGAAGCGTCTGCCGGATGTGGAGGCTTTGGCGGAATGCCCGGAGGATGAGCTGCTAAAACTCTGGGAGGGATTAGGATATTACAACCGCGTGCGGAATATGCATAAGGCAGCCGTTCAGGTGATGGAAGAATATGGTGGAAAACTTCCGGCAGATTATGAGAAATTGTTGAAACTGAAGGGAATCGGAAGTTACACTGCCGGGGCGATCGCTTCCATTGCATATCAGATTCCGGTGCCGGCTGTGGATGGAAATGTATTCCGCATCCTGACGAGAGTGGCTGCGGACGATACCGATATTATGAAGCCGTCTTTTCGTACCCTTCTGGAAAAAGAGCTGCGGGAAGTCATGCAGGGAATGGAGATGCCGGGGGCGTTTAACCAGGCACTGATGGAACTTGGTGCGACCGTGTGTGTGCCGAACGGTGCGCCGTTATGTGAACAGTGTCCTTGGAACAGTCTCTGTCTGGCAAGGAAAGAGGGCAGGATCGCAGAACTTCCGGTCAGGACGAAAGCGAAAGCGAGACGTATCGAAAAGAGGACGGTGCTTGTCATCCGGGACAATGATAAAGTGGCAATCCGGAAACGACCGGAAAAAGGACTTCTTGCAGGACTCTATGAACTGCCGAATGTTGAGGGGCGATACTCGCAGGATGAGATTGTTCATCTGGTAAAAGAGATGCAGCTTTCTCCGATCCGGGTACAGAAGCTAGAGAATGCAAAACATATATTTTCCCATATCGAATGGCAGATGGAAGGATATGCGGTTTTGGTGGCAGAAGCAGGATTTGACACTGAGGCAGAGAAAATGGCAGCAAATAATCTTATTTTTGTGGACGCAGAAAAATCTCAGGAAAATTATGCGATTCCATCTGCGTTTGCCGCTTACGCAAAATATATGGGGATCAGACTTGGAAATGAAAAATTTCTGGAGACGGATTAGAAAGCATGGAAGTATTACAATTTCCGGGATAAAAAAGAGGGAGCCGGTGCATTGCACCGGCTATTCATATGAAAAAGATTGTGTATGGAAAGTGAAATGCTTCACTATTTTCTGGGAGGAACCTTGCTTACTGGTTAAGCAAGGCAACCTGATCTACTCAGGTATGAAAAAAAGTTCTATGAAAAATTTTCTTGTTGGCTTAACTTATGCTTAGAGTATAAAGTTGAATTGTGTCTATCGTATGATGGCTTTGTGAGAAATTTGTAAATAAAATATGAACAAAATGTTCAAAATTCGGGCTGTAATAAATAATTAAGAAAAAATAAATTGGCTTGTCATAATAAAATATGTATAATAGGAAAGTACTACAACCGTTTCGCAGTCCGGATACAGGATTGCAGACGATCAGTAAATAATGTTGGAAAATGTTGAAATTATAATAAGGAAAGTCAGAGGTAATAAAAGATGTACGATTGCATCGTGATAGGAGCCGGAATTGCCGGAGCAGCCTGTGCCAGAAAACTGGCAGAGGAAGCCGGAAAGAAAGTTCTTGTGATTGAGAGACGAAGCCATATTGGAGGAAACTGTTATGATGTTTTGGATGAATATGGCATTTTAATCCATGAGTATGGTCCACATATTTTCCATACAGGTCTGGAAGAAGTTTATGAATATTTGTCGAGATTTACGGAATGGTATCCTTTCGGACATGAAGTGGTAGCAAAAGTGGGGGACAAGCTGATTCCGGTTCCATTTAACTTAAATACGCTGCACATGGTCTATGATAAGGAAAAAGCAGATCTTCTGGAGAAAAAACTGATCGAAGCTTACGGTGAGGGAAGCCGTGTGCCGATCATGAAACTTCGTGAGAATGATGATCCGGATATCCGTGAGATCGCACAGTATGTCTATGAGAATGTATTTTTGAAATATACCATGAAACAGTGGGGACAGAAGCCGGAAGAGATCAGTCCGGAAGTGACAGGAAGAGTGCCGGTGCTGATCTCTTATGATAACCGCTATTTTCAGGACAAATATCAGGGTGTGCCAAAGGATGGCTTCACACCGATGTTTGAGCATATGTTAGATCATGAGAACATAGAAGTTGTTCTGGATACAGACTGCAGGGATGTCTTAAAGTTTACAGGGAATGAGATCCTTTTTGAGGGAAAACCATTTGAGGGAGATGTCATTTACACAGGAGCGCTGGATGAGCTTTTTGATTGTAAATTCGGCAGACTGCCGTATCGTTCGCTGGATTTCCATTTTGAGCATTATGATGAGGAGTCTTATCAGGGACACAGCGTGGTAAACTACACGGTAAGCGAAGATTACACCCGCATTACGGAGTTTAAATTTCTGACGGGACAGAAAAATACAGATGGAACTACAATTGTAAAAGAATATCCATTTGCATATACGGGCGCAGCGGGCGAGATTCCCTACTATGCGATTTTAAATGAGGAAAATCAGGCGCTTTACGAGAAATACAGGGCACTCACAGCAGGATTTCCGAAGTTCCATTTATTAGGCAGACTTGCAGAATACAAATATTACAATATTGATGCCATGACGAAAAAAGCCATGGAACTGGCAGATGCCATTATGAATCAGTAGGAAAGGTTAGCATTATGAAGTTACTTACATTTGCAATTCCATCTTATAATTCGCAGGATTATATGGAACACTGCATCCTGTCTCTGCTTCCGGGTGGGGATGATGTTGAGATTTTGATCGTGGATGACGGATCAAAGGACCGCACCGCAGAGATCGCAGACGAGTACGAGAGAAAATATCCGGGAATCGTGCGTGCCATCCATCAGGAAAACGGAGGGCACGGAGAGGCCGTGAATGCCGGGATCCGCAATGCCACAGGACTTTTCTTCAAGGTTGTGGACAGTGACGACTGGGTGGATTACGAAGCCTATATGAAGATTTTAAAAAAATTGCGTGAACTTGCTGGCGGAGATACCGTGCTGGATATGTTCATTGCAAATTATGTTTATGAAAAAGAGGGTGTACGGCACAAAAAAATCATGCGCTATTCTTCCCTGCCGCAGGATAAGATTTTTACATGGAATGAGGCAGGAAGATTCCACAAGGGACAGTACATTCTGATGCATTCTGTCATTTACCGTACACAGCTTCTGCGGGAATGTGGGCTTGAACTGCCAAAACATACTTTTTATGTGGATAACATTTATGTGTACAAGCCATTGCCAAGCGTAAAGCATATGTACTACATGGATGTTGATTTTTACCGTTACTTCATTGGACGTGATGATCAGTCCGTCAATGAAAAAGTGATGATCGGCCGTATTGACCAGCAGATCAAGGTAAATAAGATTATGATCGATGAGTTTGATCTCTGGAAGATCCCGAATCCAAAACTGCGCCACTATATGTTCAATTATCTCGAGATCATCACAGTAATCTCAACGATCATGCTGATCCGCTCCGGCACAGAGGAGAATCTTGAGAAAAAACGTGAGTTATGGAAATATATCAAAGACCATGATATCCGTCTGTTCCACCATTTGAGAAACGGTATTATGGGAAATGCGATGAACCTTCCGGGAAGAGGCGGAAGAAAGATTTCAGTTGCAGCTTACAAACTTTCACAGAAAATTGTTGGATTTAACTAAGGATATGGTGATTATGTATGTACGTTAGACGGTCAAATATGGAAGATATACCGGCAATGATGGATTTATATGCACAGGCAAGGGTTTTTATGCGTGAAAATGGAAATCCAAACCAGTGGGATGACAGTTATCCGTCGAGAGAACTGCTGGAAAAGGATATTGCCTTTGGGAACAGCTACATTGTGGAAGATGATGAGAAGAATCTGGCAGCAACATTTGCCTTTATAAAAGGCGAAGATCCGACTTATTATGGGATCGAAAATGGGGCATGGCTGAATCATGAATCATATGGAACCATTCACAGACTTGCAGGAAATCCTTCCTGCCACGGAATTGCCAGCGGATGTATCGGCTGGTGCAAAAGCCAGATCGGAAATCTGCGGGCTGACACCCATGAGGATAATAAAATCATGCAGCATTTGTTGGAAAAGAATGGATTCGTGCGATGTGGGATCATTCATCTTGCGAATGGTGCGCCAAGAATCGCTTATCAGTTTGCCGGAGACAGTACAGACTACCGGGACGGCAGTCAGCAACCGGTCAGCGGGGAGCAGCCGCAGCAGAATTATGATCCGCAGACGCCAGATCAGAGCTGGAGTGTGAGGGAAGTTCCTTCCGGTGGACGTGGCTTCGGGATTGCTTCCATGGTACTTGGCATTATCTCACTGGTATTATTCTTTTCCTTTGTGAATATCCCACTTGCGATCCTCGCCATTATCTTTGGTATTATCCAGTTGACGAGAAAGGCACCAAAAGGGATGGCAATCTCCGGGATTGTCATGGGCATAAGCTCACTCTTTCTGTTAGTCATTTTCTGGACTTGTATGTTTGTGTCAGCTGCCAGAACAGAAAGCACAGATAACAGCACTTATTATTATGAAGGATCTGAAAATGATGATGCTTCCGGTGATTATTATGATGGCTTATATGAGGGCTACCAGCAGGGATACAAAGATGGCTATTATGATGGCTACTATGGCTACACACCGGATGAAGAATTCTATGGTCATACACCGGATGACGGCTTCTATGGTTATCTGCCAAATGATGATTCTTATAATTTTCATGGGAAGAACGGCATATATTATTAACAAAGAAATGACAGCCGGGGAATCCGTTTGAGACAGAAAAGCAATGGAAAACAACAATTCATTATAAAAAGAGCAGCAGGATTTCTGCTGCTTATTTTTGCGTTTACAGGGATCATTGGTATTTGCGTGGAAAAAAAGGACAATAGGATAAGAGCAGACAGTGGGATGGAGACAGAGAGAATGGCAGAAGAGAACACGAAAGCAGCATCAGGAAAAATCAAAGAAGAGGAAGTTAAGAAAGTGGCTTTGACATTTGATGATGACGTTATAATAGGACTAAGTCAAGAGATTAGCTATAAAGAAGCGGTTTCTATGATTTAGTCCTATTTTCGCTATTCTAAGGAGAGTAGATAGGGCAGCGCTGTTATATTAAAATCTTATAGTGAATAGCCGGGATCTGTCAATATTAGGGATATTGGCTGATGTCGTTATGACCAAAGCAGGGCTAAATCTAAATTCCATGAAAATGGGATACTTGATTTAGCTCTGCTTTAATTTCTATCGGGAGGAGGCAAGTGCTTAACCCTATTTTTATCCAAGTGCATATAAAATATGTTACCCATAGGTGGCCGCCAAGGTACAGCAAGCCTGACCTTGGCTCGCTGCCTGCATGAGAATCTAATGTAACCAAAATAACAAATTCAACAAGAGAAAGGAAGCAAACGTATGGGCAAGGTTTTAGGAATTGTAAACAGAAAGGGCGGGGTAGGTAAGACCACGACTGCCACAACCATGTCATATCTGCTGTCTAAGGAGGGCTGTAAGGTAGCATTGATTGACTTTGACGGGCAGAGGCACACAACAAAACTTTGCGGAGTGACTGCACCAGAGCAGCTTTCCGTGACAATTTATGACATTTTGAAGTGTATCGTGATGAATGAGGAACTGCCGGATAAAGGGTCCTACATGATAAGGACAGAGACAGGGGTAGATTTAATTCCGGCGAATAACAAGCTGGATAACTTTGATAAGCTGATGTGTGATACTGATTTTGCAGAATACAAGCTGAAAGAGTTTGTGGACACCATTAAGGAGCAGTATGACTACATCCTCATTGACGGTATGCCGAAGATGGGGACAGCCATGATAAATGTGATGATATGCTGTGACAGTCTGATTATTCCGGTACAGTCGGAAACGCTGGCGGTAGAGGGAATGGCAGAGTTTCTAAGAGCTTTCCACAGAATCAAGAGCCACGCAAATGCCAGACTGGAAATCGAAGGAATCCTTATCACCATGGATAATGAACGGACAAGGGTATCTAAGCGTGTGAAAGCGCAGTTACAGCAGGCACTTGGGGAAAAAGTGCGTATCTTTACGAACAGTATTCCCCGGTCTATCAAAGTGCCAGAGGCTGTAGAGTATGGTATGACGATCTGTGAGTATGAACCGGATAATCCGGCGGCGAAAGCCTATGAAAAATTTGTAAAGGAGTTGATGGAAAATGGCGACCAGAACACCAAAAATACCGGCAAGAAGCACATTGCTTAATTCTTCTCTGGACGGTATGGACGACCTCTTTGATTTCAAGACAAAGGAAGAACAATGTCAGCCGGAGCCGGAAAACGGCGGAACGGGAATCACGGAAATGGACTTTGCTGTGATGGAGCCGCTTCCAAATCATAAGTTCAAGCTTTATACAGGACAGCGGCTTCAGGATATGGTAGACAGTATCCGTGAGTTTGGTATCCTTGAACCACTTATCGTATGGGTGCACGAAGGCAAGAACACGATTTTAAGCGGACATAACAGACAGAATGCAGGAAGCATCGCCGGACTTACCAAAGGTCCGGTCATTATCAGGGAAAATCTGACCTATGAAGATGCCATTCTGATTGCGACAGAGACAAATCTGCGCCAGCGTTCTTTTGATGATTTAAGCCCCTCTGAAAAGGCATACTGTCTGAAACAGCACTATGATGCAATCAAAAGCCAGGGGCGGAGAAATGATCTGATAAAAGAGATTGAAGAACTCGTAAACCCGCATGAAATTGGGGAAAACGGGACTTGTTCTGAAATTCAGAAAAAGTTAAATGCTAATGAAAAAGTCAGCGAGGAATACGCTCTTGGGAAAGATAAAATTGCAAAGTATCTTCGCATAGCCTCTTTGATTTCTCCACTTATGGAGCTTCTTGATAATCGGAAAATTGCTTTTGAAGTAGCTTATGACATTTCTTTCATAAAAGAGGAAGAAAAACAATATTTAATAGCGGAAATGATAGAAGCGGGGCATGGTGTGGATATTAAGAAATCAACGCTGATACATGACTATGCTAAGAAAGGCAAATTGACAGAGGAACTGTTACGGCAGATCATTACCGGAGAAAAAACGAAGGCTGCAAGGAGTGGCAGCCCGAAACCCATCAAAATCAAGGAGACAGTCATCAACAGATTTTTTGACAGGAAGCAGAGCAGAAAGGAAATCGAGGATACGATTGTAAAGGCACTGGAGTTTTATTTCGCTCAGAACAGCGAAAATCCGGGGCAGAAGGTTGGGTAGAGAAACCTATCTTGCAGACCTGTACCGCCAGTCAGTACAGGCATTGACACAGAACAGGACAGAGTGGATGGGGCTTTTGTCCAGTGTGTCAAAATACTACAAGATGTCCTTTGACAAGAACGTGCTGATTTATGTGCAGAGACCGGATGCGGGACTTCTTGCAACGAAGATGGGTTGGGAGAAACAGACCGGAAGATATTTGAAAGCCGGTTCCAAAGGCATCGGCGTTGTGGATATGAATAATCCGAAAGCCACGCTTGCTTATTATTTTGACCTTGCAGATACCCGTGGCGACTATGAGGGTTTTCGGAGAGCCATGAGTGCGGTCTGGTCTTTGGAGAGGCAGTATCAGCCGGAAATATTAGACCGTTTCCATAAACAGTTTGGGACAGACGAGAATAGTATTGAAAACTGTCTCTGCCAGCTTGTCGGTATGCAGGCGGATGCGTTTTTTGAAAAATATCTTTCCTGTGTAGAGGTAAAGGATGAGAACAGTGTACTGTATGGACTTCCTGCCGGGGCAGTGCAGGCAGAGTTTGCAAAACTTGTATCAGACAGTGCAGCTTACATTGTTTTCAAGAAATGCGGAATCAAGACAGAGATTTTTGAGGAGACAGGGGCATTTGAGAATATCAGCCATTTTGGAAGTCTGGAATTGTTCATGGGACTTGGGTATTATACCTGCGCCATAGCAAGACCGGTATTGTCAGAGATACATAAACAGATTGAGGAAATCAAGGAAGAAAGGAGTCAGAGATATGAGCCGAGAACCGTTAGCGAAACTGGAATACACGAAAGGGGAGGACGGGATGCTGTATCCGAACCTTCAGATATCCGTGAACAAGGAGTACGACTTAAGACCGACAGGGATGTTCGGGAGAAGATGGAAGGACTACATGAAGTCGAAACACCCGCAGAGACTGTCGGAGCTGATCGCACTGGGACAGATAAACGAGCTGATAGCCAAGGTGGACAAGGAAGCAGAAGCGAAGAAAGAAACGCTGATTCAGCAGCTTCTGGAGGTACAGCCGATGCCGAAGACCGAGGATATGCTGGAGAGAGCCGGACACATGGAGATGATAACCAGACAGGCGGAGGAGATCATCCTGCACGAAGTAGTGTACCAGTTAAGATAGCAGAAAAAGAGGAAGCGGCAGAGCCGGAGCCTGTAAAAAAGAATACCGAAAAAGCATCAGAGGAATCCGAAGCGGAACATACCGCAGAGGGTTCCTCTTTTCATATTCCGCAGTCAGCGACAAAAGAGAATATCAGGGAGCATAAGGACTGGGAGGAAGTGCAGAGCCTGTTGACCGATACTGGCGTATTTCCTTTGGAACTGTATGACCGTATCAATCAGGTGTTTGCAAAAGAGACAGCTCCGGTTGTGAAAAGGAATGCCGTCAGGGATATTTACCTTGATTACGGACTGCAAAAAAGCAGTGATGGAACACGGGGAATCATGCCGGGAAAGGATGTGGCGGATTTCTTTTTCGGGGAAGAGGGCTTTGTGCGGCTTTCGTGGGATGTGATTACCCATGTGATAGACTTTCTGATGCAGAACAGCGAGTATATCCCATACCATGAGGAAGAAGATGCCATTGGCGATTTCAATATTCCTGATGAAATAGAAGATATGCAGCCTGGTTCCCGAAAAGACCATGAGGACGGACAGCTCAGCCTGTTTGAACTTTATCCCGGTCCTTACGAGGATGACGGGAAAGGGGGCGACCAGATACTGCCGGAAGAAACAGAGCCGGAGGAAATAAAGAGCGGATATATGCCGTTCCCGGTGGGAAGCCGGATTGCGTATGACGACCGTATCTTTGAAGTGCTTCAGTATCTGGACGATAACCATACGGTTGAACTGGGAGATATAGAGCAACTACAGGGGCTTCATGGCTATAAGGTCATAGAGAGACTGCCGGTAGTCCTGATTGAAAATGCAGAGCTTCTGCAACCCAATTACACAGAGGGAGAAGTAGCTCAGACGGTTGTGCAGTCCGTAGAGGATGGAGATTTTTCGGAAGCAGCAAAGAAACGGATAGAACACATGAGTCGCATCGGGCAGGCAAATGAGAAGTATGCCATGGATGTGGCAAAGGAAATGGAACAGCGTTTTCGGGACGGTACACTGAATTATCACTATCAGCCGGAGCATCGTCTGTACGAGGGAGGTCCTAAAGCAAAGTTCCGCAATAACGTGGAGGCAATCAGGCTACTGAAACAGTTACAGCAGGAGAACCGTATTGCAACTACGGAGGAACAGATCGTCTTAGCCCGTTTTGTTGGCTGGGGCGGTCTTGCCAATGCCCTGACACCCGGAAAGGAAGGCTGGGAAAAGGAATATGATGAGATTTCAGAGCTGCTGACAGAGGAGGAAATGCAGTCGGCATCGGCTTCAACCCTGACCTCTTATTATACGGATCAGAAAGTCATAGAGTTTATCTATCAGGCACTTTACCAGTTTGGTTTCCGGTCAGGAAACATTCTGGATCCGGCACTGGGGACAGGCAACTTTTTCTCAGCCCTGCCGGAAAGTATGAACCAGTCAAGACTCTATGGAGTGGAACTGGAACCCATTGCTGGAGGAATTGCAAGGAAATTATATCCGCAGGCAGACATTCTTATCAAAGGGTATGAGGACACAGAGTTTTCCGACAGCTTCTTTGATGTGGTGGTGGGAAATGTGCCATTTCACAATATCAAAGTGAGTGACAGGCGGTATGACCGTTATAACTTCAAGATACACGATTATTTTCTGGCGAAAAGTCTGGATAAGGTAAGAAGCGGAGGCATCCTTGCAGTTATTACCACAAAATTCACCATGGATAAGGAGAATCAGTCTGTGCGGAAGTATATCGCACAGAGGGCGGAACTGATCGGTGCCATCCGTCTGCCGGAAAATGCTTTCAAACAGGTGGCAGGAACAGAAGTGACCACGGACATATTGTTTCTGAAAAAGCGGGAGCAGGAAATCATACCGGATGAAAGGAATACACCGTGGCTTTCCGTGGAAAAAGACGAGAACGGAATCCCCTACAACAGTTATTTCATAGATCACCCGGAGATGGTGCTGGGAACCATGGCACAGGAAACCGGTATGTATGGAAGCCATGATTTTGTAACATGCAAGCCATACCCGGATAAAACTTTAAGTGAACTGCTGGAGGAAGCAGTAGGCAGGCTCCATGGGCAGTATGAGGAACCGGCAAGTGAACTATCGGAGGACAAAGACACGGTTATCAAAGAGTGGCTTCCAGCAACGCCGGATGTGAAGAATTACAGTTATACCAAGGTGGGGGATGCTTTCTATTACCGGGAAGATTCCCGGATGTACCGTCAGGAGCTGACAGGGAAAAAGGCAGAGAGGGTAGACGGGATGCTCCACATCCGTGATGCCCTGCGGGAACTGATGGACTTCCAGCTTCACGGCGATCCTGAACTGGGGTGGGAATTGCCCACCATGGAGTATGAAAAGAGACTGAAAGAATTATTAGACCGTCTGAACCGGGAGTATGACAGTTATATAAAAAAATATGGGTATCTCAATTTGCAGGGGAATGTCATGGCATTTTCCAAGGATGCAGATTCTCCGCTTTTACGTTCCATTGAGGAAGAAGTAAAGGACGAGCATGGGAAAAAGGTAAAAGGCGAGTACAAAAAGACAGCAGTATTCCATAAGGCCACAATCCGTCCAAAGAGTATGCCAAAAACAGCAGACAATGTGGAGGAAGCCCTGCGCATTACCATGAATGCAAAAGGGAAGTTTGACCTTGATTATATGCAGTATCTGTACCGTAAGGACGGGCAGATATGCAGCAAGGAGGATATTCTGGAGGAACTGGGGGAACGTGTATATCAGGATCCGGCAAAGTGGCAGCAAGGAGATGCCACGTCCGGCTGGGTGCTTGCAGAGGAATATTTAAGCGGCTACGTAAAGGATAAACTGGCGCAGGCTGTCCTGGCGGAAGAGGAGTACCCGGAGTGGTTTGGGCGGAACGTGGAGGCACTAAAGAAGGTACAGCCGGAACCGTTAAAGCCGGAGGACATCAGTTTCGTGCTTGGCTCTACATGGATACCGGTGAAATATTATCAGGATTTTATGTATGAGAAGTTTGCAACGAGCAAGCATAACAGGGACAGCAATATCCATATTGAGTTTGCGGAATATACAGGAACCTATTTCATTACTGAAAAGAGGGCTGAGAGAGATTCCATTGCCGCAAATAAAACCTACGGGACAGAACGACTGAATGCCTACGAGATTATGGAATATACCCTGAACCTGAAAACGGTGGAAGTCCGTGACAGGCAGGAGTATGAGGATCCGGAGACTGGGGAAGAAAAGGTGCGGTATGTGCTGAACAAGCGGGAAACCCTGCTTGCAAGGGAGAAGCAGGCACAGATCAAAATGGAGTTTGAGTCATGGCTGTTTGCAGAACCGGAGAGAGGGGCTGCATTAACCCAGCTTTACAATGACCGCTTTAACAACATCCGTCCCAGAACCTACAACGGGGATGACCTGATGCTGCCGGATATGAATGATTCCATTACTCTGCGAAAACACCAGCGTGACACGGTAGCCATGGGTATTTACAGTGACGGGAATCTTCTGGTGGCGCATGAGGTAGGAGCCGGTAAGACCATGACAGCCTGTGCTATTGCCTATGAGAGAAAACGGCTGGGAGTATGTAACAAGCCGTTGATTGCAGTACCGAACCATACCTTAGAACAGTGGGCGACAGAGTTTATGCGGCTTTATCCTAATGCCAATATTTTAGTTGCAACGAACAAAGATTTTGAAAAGCCGCGCCGGAGACGGTTTGTAAGCCGTATCGCCACAGGGGATTATGACTGTATCATCATGGGACACAGTTCCTTTGAACTGATCGCTCTTTCAAGGGAGAGGCAGTTAGCCGCCATGCAGGAGGAGATTGATGAAATCACAAAGAAGATAGACGAAATGAAGATGCTTTCCGGGAAAACATGGTCCTTAAAACAGATGGAGATATTCAGGCATAATTTACAGGACCGTTTTGACAGGCTCTATAATGCAGGGAAGAAAGACGGAACGATTTCCTTTGAGGAACTGGGCGTGGATAACCTGTTTGTGGATGAGGCCCATGCATATAAGAATAATTACAGCTATACCAAGATGCAGAGAGTGGCGGGCGTGGGAGGACAGAGCAGCCAGCGTGCCATGGATATGCACATGAAATGCCAGTATATCAATGAAATCACGAATGAACATGGCGTGGTGTATCTCACCGGCACACCGGTATCTAATTCCATGTCGGAACTCTATGTTATGCAAAAGACCTTGCAGCCTTCCGAATTAAAGCGCAGGGGACTGCTTATGTTTGACTCCTGGGCAAGCACCTTCGGCAAGGTGGAATCATCGCTGGAAATCAAACCAGAAGGCTCCGGATACCAGATGAAAGCAAGATTTGCCAAGTTCCACAATCTGCCGGAACTGATGTCCATGCTGTTTTTAGTGGCAGACATCAAGACAGCGGATATGCTGGACCTGCCGGTTCCGAAACTAAAAACGGGAAAAATGCAGGTAGTAAAGACTGCCATCACGCCGGATCAGAAAGCCATCATGGAGGAACTGGTGGAAAGGGCAGAAGCAATCCGTAATAAGGAGGTAGACAGCAGTCAGGATAATTTCTTAAAGCTGACAAACGAGGCAAGGCTGCTTTCCGTGGATCCCCGTATTCTGGATGAAACGCTGGATAACGATCCTGACACCAAACTCAATGCCTGTGCCAGAGGTGTGGCAGAAATCTACCATGACACTGAGGAGCAGCATTCCACACAGCTCATTTTCTGCGATAAGGGAACACCGAAGGCAGACGGCAGATTTAACTTCTATCAGGCACTCAGACAGGAGATGGTGAGGCTTGGAGTGGAGGAAAAAGAGATAGCTTTCATACATGACGCCAATACGGACACAAAACGGGCAGAACTGCTGGAAAAGGTACGGAACGGAATTGTCCGTGTGCTGCTGGGAAGCACGGAGAAGATGGGAACAGGACTGAATGTGCAGGATAAATTGATAGCACTGCACAATCTGGATGCACCATGGCGGCCGGCTGACCTGACACAGCGTAACGGGCGTATCCTGCGGCAGGGAAATGAAAACGACGAGGTATCCATCTTTAATTACATCACGGAGCAGACCTTTGATGCTTACCTCTGGCAGATACTGGAACAGAAGCAGCGGTATATCAGCCAGATCATGACTGGACGGAGTGCGCTTAGGAGCTGTGAGGATGTGGACGAGGTGGTGATTCAGTATGCCGAGTTCAAGGCTCTTGCTGTATCGGATCCTAAGATTAAGAGGAAAATGGAGGTGGATAATGAGGTCTACCGCCTGCAGACGCTGAAATCGGCTTGGAAAAGTGAGCATACGGACTTGCAGAACAAGATTACGGTCTATTATCCTCAGGAAATTAAGAAATGTACAGAAAGGATAGAACATAGAAAAGCCGATGCAGAGCTGTATCAGAAAGAGGTGCCGCAGGAGTTTTCTATTACCTTAAATCACAGGCTGTTTGACGAGCGGACAAAGGCGGGTGAATATCTGAAGATGCAGATGGCAAACCTGGGGCATGAGGCAGGAGACACCGTATCAGCCGGGATCTACGCCGGTTTACAGGTAATGCTGAAAAGAGGAGCATTTCAGGATGTACTTCTCTGCCTGAAAGGGGAAGGCAGTTATCAGGTGGATGCCGGTGAATCTGCACTGGGAAATATCACAAGGCTTGAGAATCTTGCAGAGAAGATACCGCAGTATCTGAAAGATGAGGAGAGGAAATTGGGAGAACTGAAAGAACAGTTTGAAGCGGCGAAAGTGCAGGCAGAGCGCCCCTTTTCTGAGGAAGAAAAGCTGTCGGAGCTTCTGAAAGAACAGGTATCCCTTAATCTGGAACTGGAATTTGTGGATGCAGACGAGGAAGGAACGGAAAAAGCGGGAAAAAGCCATGGAAACAGTATCTACCGGAAACTGCGTAAGCTGGCACCGAAGTTATTTGAGGGTACATATACTTACATGAAATTCAAACAGGACGGCTTTGATGACCTTGTGCTTGAAACCATCGGAGAGAATGAGTACAGTATTGCACACTATTATACACAGAATGGGGACAGGATGTGTGATCCGGAGATTACGTTCATGCTGGACGATACGCAGCGTTGTATCTATGCCTTATCTTACACGCAGGATAACATGGGCATCTATTACGAAACCGGGGACAGAACCGAGAAGCAGATGGAGGATCTGATGGGATTTTTCGACCAATGGATGGCGAATATCAAGGAACAGGGATTTACCTTATATAAGGCATACGGAGAAGATGCGGAATACACGAAAGAAGAGGAACATACAGAAGAAATGGGATATACTGTCATCAGTGCAGATAATTTGAAGCAGGTGAATAGATTTGATGGGGAAGATATGGAAAATGAGCGGTAGATGGAAAGGAGAAAAGAAGTTGCAGGTACAGCAGAGGGGCAGACCAATGCCCTTTACGGAAGAACAGATGCGGCAGATTTATAATACGAATATTATAGATTTTGCGGTAAGGAATGGTTTTGAGATTGAGAAAAGTGATAAGGTCACGGTTCATGTGAAGCACAACGGGGGATTGTACCTGTTCAAGCATGGCCGTGGCTATTATTCATTTACGGAAGAACGGGGCGGTGACATTGTTGAATTTGCAATGAATTATCTGGGACTGAAAAAGAGGGAGGCTATGGAACAGATACTGGGGTGCAGGGCTTATGAACAGACCACCCATATAGTTGCACCACAGGAAAAGGCAGAACGGGGAACGATGGTACTACCGCCCAGGGACACGGACGACCGCCGAGTATTTGCGTACCTGACAAAGACAAGAAAGATTGATCCGGAAATTGTGCAGACCATGATGAAACAGGCAAAAGTATATCAGTCAAGACAGGAAATAGGTGGCAAAGTGCGCCGGAATTGTGCGTTTGTCGGGTATGACAGCAAGGGGACACCAAGATACTGCGCCCTGCGTGGTCCCAGTGCAGGCAGCAGTTTCCGGCAGGATATGGAGAACTCGGATAAGACCTATGGTTTTCTCATGGAGGGAAAAAGCAACCGTGTCTATGAGTTTGAGGCACCTATTGATGCCATGAGCCATGCCACGCTTTATAAGCTGCGGGGATATGACTGGAGAAAGGACTACCGGATATCGGAAGGCTGCCTGTCAGACAGGGCACTGAAGCGGTTCTTAGAGGAGCATCCCAAGGTCAATGAAATCGTGTTCTGCTATGACAATGATGTGGATGGGAAACTTGCAGACGGTACACCTCACAATCACGGTCAGGTAAGGGCAGGAGAAGCGAAGAAGCATTATCAGTCATTAGGGTATAAGGTCGCCATACAGACACCCACAGAGAAAGATTTCAACAAAGTGTTGACTTCTCTTTATGAACAGCCCAGACAACAGCAGAGCATGACGGAAGACGAGGAAGATGAGGAGGGGCTGGGAAGGTGAAGAAAGACTGGAGGTAGAGAATGAGACCGGTATATGTATGCCAGTTGCCGGATGAGATGCAGAGAGAAATAAGGGGAATCTTAACCCGGCTTCTTTTGTATCAGTGCGGAACGGAAGAAAAAGCGGAAAAATATTTTGACATGAGTCTTGTAGATGCGGTGCAGCTTGGCATGGATTCCAAGATTGTTGACATTGACTGTGTAGCAGACTCTTTTAAGAATGGCAGCTATATTGACGGGGAGGTGCCGGAGAATATAAGAAAGGACGTGGAACGACTGGCAGAGATCATTCGTCTGCGGACAGAAATGGAAACAGACAGTCCGTTTCTTTATCATGCCAAGGAACAGATTGACGGGAGGGAATATTATGAGCTGGTAAATGTCCTCTGGAACCATGGAGAAGATGATTATGGCTTATGGCAGGTGCAGATCCCGGTCTATCTGGTGCGGAATATCCTAAACAGCCCACAGAGCTTTATAGGCGATGTGGATGAGATTATGGACGGCGTACCTGTGGAGCAGGAGCCGTCCGACAACACGCTGCATTTCCTGTTTCCAAGGGGCGGAAAGATAGCCTGCTGCAGTATGAAAATGGAGGAAAAGTTCTTTGAGGAATACAGCACCCATGGTACATCCGTGAGAGGGAGCAGGGCAGATATCCGGCAGGACTTGGCAGCATCCTTGGAAGTGGACGAGACTTTTCAAGAAGAAAGATAGCGGGAAAGGAGCGGTAAATGGAAAAAATAAGAACCTTTGAGTTAGACCGGTGGAGTGAGCCGGATGAACAGCATCGTGTAAGGCATATCGGAATGGCGGATGCAAAAGAGACATTTGAGAAGCTGGAGACCCATCTGAAAGAAAAGGGAATGCTTCCGGACGAGTATTTTCTTTACGATGTGGATATGAGGACGAAAGCAAGGGAGTTGCCGGACTTCAATTTTGCCATGTGTGTTCCTAATTTTGGCGGCAGTGAAGGGATTTATCTGGATATTGACCTGATTTACTGTGATGAAGATGGAAAGCAGAAAAGCCTGCGGTTTGCTACGGGAAAGACTTTGCAGGAAGGAGCAGATGCGTTCTTTTGGATGTCCCGGATTGCTGCAGAATGTTCCCTTATGCTGAATGGGCGTGGGCGTACCTATGAGAAGCACAATGTGGAGCTTGTGCTGAAGCCGGAAGAAGCGGAAGCGGTGGAGTATTTTGCTAAGCTGCTGCGGGATAGGGCGTCTGAAGAAGCCGAGGCAGAGGACGAGGGCATGGAGCCGTAAGATACTGTTTTTCCGCTTTTTAGGAAAAAGGCTGCTCTGCGGCCGGGTGTGCCTGTGGCACACCCGCCTTGACACCAAGCTGAGCTTGTTGGTTAAGGCGGGAATAGGCGGGTTCCACACCGCCGGAAAACAACTTGCAGGCAAAGCCTGCAACGGGGTTATCTCATATTGTGTGGGGTTCCTGTCAGAACCCTTGCAGGAAGAACCGTAAATGGGAGGTGGAAGTATCAAAAAGCCGACACAGAAGCGTTCTATCAATTTTACAACGGAGACTTTGGAAACGTTGGATAAGTTGGCAGCCAAAAACCATACCACGACATCGGAATTGGTGCGGGGATATGTGGAGAAAGGGCTTTCCATAGAGGGAAGCCGTGAGGATATAGATTTTATTGCCCGCATCATCCGGCAGGAGATTACAGCAGTATATCATGTGGACGAGATCAAGGCGATTGCAGACCATGACACGGATCGTCTTGCAAAGATGCTGATGAAGATAGGAAAAATCAATGGAGCAATCTTCTTTCTTCTCATTAAGGTTCTGATGAACCTTGCCAATGAGGGGAGTGAGGACGATTTCGACCAGATGCTTTCCGAAGCGGTCAAGCTGGGCGTGGATTATATGCAAAAAAAAGATTTCCAAATCAACAGTTTCCTACAGGATACATCGAATCTGTGGGAACTGGCTGAAAAATTATAGAAAAAGGAGAATGAACCATGACGTATGAAAAATTTATGGAACAGGTAAAGGAGCAGATTATGTCTTTTTTGCCGGAAGAATACGCAAATGCAGATGTGACAATTCAGGAGGTTAGTAAAAATAATAATCAGAAATTTCATGCAATATGTATTAAACGTCCAGAGGACAGAATTGTTCCCAATGTTTATCTTGAAGATTATTATCGGACATATGAGGATGATGGGAATATGGAAAATATTTTGACCGCTATTGCCCGGATATACAAAAAAAACATGGAAAACAATGAAAATTTGCTTCCGTTTGAGGTAAAGGACTACGAGAGTGTGAAAAACAGATTGTATGTGGTGGCATTGAATAGAAACAATAATCAGGATTATTTGAGAGATGCTGTACGCAGAGATATTACTGAAACAGATATTACATCCGTTGTGCGTGTTTTATGCACAAACAATCAGGAAAAGGGAATGTCGAGTTTCATGGTTAAGTCAGGTATGCTGGAAATGTGGGGAATCTCAAGAGAAGAAATATATGAACAGGCACTAAAAAATACGGAAAGAATTTTTAAGCCGGACATGAGGAACATTAAAGAGATTTTGCTTTCTGGTTGTATGGAGACACTTTCGGAAGAAGAACAGGAGGAATTTCGTGGCTTTCTTAATCTGGATATACCAGAGCAGGATCAAAGGGCAGAAAAAAGTAAGGAAATTTTACCCTATGAACAGTATGTCCTTACAAATATAGCCCAAATTAATGGTGCAACAGCCATACTTTATCCAAATTTGTTACAGGAAATCGGGGAAGCAACACAAAGTAATTTTTTCATTCTTCCCAGCAGTATCCATGAAGTTATCCTGATGAAGGATAATGGAGATATGAATGCGGAGGAACTTCAACGCATGGTAATGGAAATAAATAGAACACAGGTTGCACCTGAGGAAGTGCTGTCTGATGAAGTGTACAGTTATGATTACAGACAACAAAAGCTGACTATGGCAACCAGTCCCATACAGACCAAGGAACTTCTAGATCAAATAACAGGAATGTGTGATCATGGTGATTTCATGGAAGAAGAACAGGAAGCGGATTTATGTATGGGAGAGTAGTTATTAAGTGATTATTGGGAGGAGCGCAAAAGTGAATCAGGCACAAAGATATGAGCATCTTGTAGGGTTGACCGAAGGGAAGAAACTGGATTCTGACTATCGGGCAGCCTTTTACATTTTATCCAGTGTACCGGAACTTTTCGAGGCAGCAAAAAAATGTGTGGATTCATATGGTATTTCCTTTGACAAAATCAAAAGGACATGTAAAGGAAATCTGGAGGAGTACCAGAGCCAGCTTTTGTCTATGGCACATAACCTTTTCTCATGGAACAGCAGGACGACCGCCACGCCCCATGAACTGTCCCGTCTTACCTATCCGTGGATGGAGATTGCCAGCAACGCTATCTTCATATCCAGTGGAGAGGTTTCTGTGCAGATACAGGAGAATGAAAGTGGAGAGCCGGAGCTGGTTTTAGATGCAGCACCTTATGAGAAAACAAAGAGGATATACGAAGGATTGCAAAGAATGGGAGAGCGGCTGGCGGTCCAGATGAAAGAAGCAGATGCAGAGGAAAGGGAAGGAGAGGAAGATTGGGAGCGGTAGAAAAGCAGTGAAAACGGTATCAAATATATTATAGTACGAAAAGAAGCCGCCATAAATGACGGCTTCACGGTTACAAAATTACCAGGATTGCTCCTGCGTTTACATCATCATACTAGCACAAAGCAGCAGTGATGTCAAACATTTTGTAGCAGTAATAAAGTATGCAGAAAAAGCCTAAATGATACCGCAGGAAACCAGTTTTTCACGGATTTCTTTTAATACGCCGGGTTTTACATCACCAAACTTCTCGAAGTGGACTCTGGAAAGGCTGACCTGTGTAATCCTTGTTATATTTGCCCAGCGCGGCATTTCAGGAAAACCGTAGACCTTATCAACCATTATATTGTAGTCCATAGTTTTGGGCATTTGTGAAGATAAAGGAATAACGATAAGGGAATCCTTTAAATTTTTCAGTATGATTGCCGGATGCCTGCCGCCAAATTCCGTGCCGATGTTATAACCGAAATCTACCCAGACAACAGCTTTCCGAATCAGTACAAGAGAGCGCATAATCAGCTCAATATCCGGTTCCGGCACGATACTTTTTTTGACAGCAATCACATATTTATCGGTAGCTTTGTCGTACTGATAGTATTTTGACACTACTGCCTGTTTATCGCTGTGCAGCCACTTAAATGCAGATGGCTTGATGACATTGGGCAGGGCGGAGGAGGGTATTTGAAAGGCTTTTTCATTCAGAAGCAGATTTGTTTTTAAGGAAGTCCATTTATAGTATTCGTTGGCAAGTTTGACGTTTTCCGGTTCTTCCGGATTAATCTTCTGAAAATGATTTTGTAATGAGGAAGCCATTTCATCAAAGGAATGGCGCGTATCTTCTAATGTTGCTGTATGTTTCAAGGCAATTCTCCTTTGCAGGTTTGTATTCCTAATTTTAGCAGATAATGTGACAGAGTACAACAAAATAACACGGAGAAAGGTAGAAAATAATGTCAATCTTAGTGTATAAGCAGCGTTTCCGGCATCCGAACAAAAAGGACACACCGGGTGCAAACTATGCCCATATCCGGTATATTGCAACCAGACCAAGGGTTTTGAAGAATGAAAAGATGAATCACGGACTTTTCGGAAAATTGGAGCCGGGAGTGGTTACAGAATTTGAGGACTGGAAGGATGTGGCGAAGTTATCTTATGCCAATTCTAAAAAGGGAATTGTCATGTACCGCAGCGTGGTGTCCTTTGCAGAAGATACAGCAAAAGAGCTTCTTCTAAAGGATCAGAAAAGCTGGCAGAGATATATTGAAAACCACATCATGACGATTGCGGAGAAAAACGGCATCAAACGGGAAAACCTGCAATGGGCGGCTGCGGTGCATGGGGAAAAGAGCCACCCTCATATTCATGTGGTGTTCTGGGACAAGTCTGTAAGAGTGAAGAATCCGTTTACACCGCCGCAGATACCCAATGCCATCCGAAAGCAGATGATAAAGGACACTTTTGCGGAAAAGATACTTGCCTTTGCAAAAGAGAAAGATCTTGCAGTACAGGAAATGCGCCGGATAACGGATGAACTGGTGGAGGAATTTGAAGAAGAACTGCGGTGTAAAAGCCCCGGCAGATTTCAGGCAGCGGAAAAATGGTTTGAGGAAGAACTGGAACAGGGAGTCTCTTTTGACAAAAAGATACTATCGGAACTTTCAGAGAGGCTCTTTGCACTTCGGACTATGATACCGGAACACGGAAGGATTGCTTATGGGTTTTTACCACCGGAGAGCAGGGAAAAGACGGACGAATTGGTACAATTCCTGCTTTTGGAAATACCGGAGATCAGGAAGTGCTTTGAACGGTATGTAGATGCCAAGTGCAGCATGGCGGGACTGTATGCTGCGGATGAGGAATGGCTTTTACAGCAAAAGAAGAAGTTTGAAAAGGAAGCGGAGAAGATACTGGCAAACCGGGTATTATCCGGTGTTAAGGCGATATGCAGGCTGGAAAAGGAGAAACGAGGAGAGGCATACTTAAAGAGCCACAAAGAATATCTGGCATCCAGAATGATTATGGAGGCTCTTGATATGCTGGCGCAGGCGGCTTGGAAACAGGAAGAAGATTTCCTTGACGGACAGGGGATGTCGGGAGAGCTGTCGAAGGAGGCGAAAAAAGAATTATTCCTAAGAAATCAGGATAAAGGATATGAACATTAAAATGATGAATGAAATTAAGAGTCAGGGGCATCCGTGCAGCGGATGTCCCTATGTTTTTACTAGGGGTGGCACAGACTGCATCATGGGTGCTGTTCCGGGGGACTGTGCATGGTATTTTTACAAGCGGCTGATGGGACATACGGACGCAGCCATTCCTTCTGAAGAAATCAGAAAACAGTACAGGGAATATGTAAAAAGACAATCCAAGGCAGAAGAAAAGCTGGAAAGAGGGATTGATATGCTTCTTGAAGTCGCAGAACTGAAATATGGCAGGCAGTACGCACAGTCTCTGAAAAAGAAGATGAGAGGAGGTACAGATTGAAACTAAAGGATGTTCTGCTTATTACAAATAATAATAAGGGTACGGAATATAAGTATCTTTCAAGCATGGAGGACTATATGGCAATCCTGCTCCGGGCATTTGAGGGTTCGGAAACAGAACTGGCTCATGCGGTGCAGGAGCTGTGTCAGACAAAGGAGAACAGCCAGTATGCAGAAGTATATCTGGCGGCAAATAAAACCTTTCATGCCAGATTTTGCAGTGATGAATGGGAACTTAAGGATTTCCTTGGGGGAAACCATAAAATGACAGAGGAAGAGGTCAGTTTTGACAAAGACCGCTGTACAAAAGAATGTCTGGATGTACTGACGGCCTACAACATGGACCATGAAGGTCATCCGCTGATCGGTAAGCTGCATTATGAAAAAATGGAATATGATTTCAGGCAGGGCGAGGTACTGCATAACCTGAACGGAAGTGATTACAGTGTGCTTATGGTGCTGAATCAAAATGACCTGTTTCTGATGGCGTTAAAAAGCGGGCAGTTTCTGATTGCGGAAGGGACGCGAGCATACGCAAGGTACCCGAAAGAGGAAATTTATCCGGAAGACAGCATTGTCAGGGGAATCGAGTGGGACAGGGGAATTTATTTGGGAAATGACCTGTCAGAGATTTCTATAGACAGTATTCAGAAAGAATATGCTGCAGGTCACGAGGCAGGATGGGATGAAAACAGCATGGACGAAGAACAGGAATGCTGACAGTGTGAGAAGTTTTGCATACAGGAAAGGGAAATTTATGAAATCAAAAGTAGAATTTTACAAAGCATTTTTTGAGGAACTGGAGAAAAAGGGCTTCGGGGTGGCGCAGCCTTCTTCCCCGGACTATGTGGTGGATATCCAGTTTAAGGGAAAGACTATTGCATTTTACACGAAAGCAGACATGATTGAAAAGAATCCCTTTGTAGAGGTGCCGGAAAAGCAGATGGAGAGGCTCTGGAGTATGGCAAGGGCGACCGCCAGTTTATGCGGTATCTGCTCCGACCAGCCTTATGAGGAGGAAAAGGCTGAGAAACTGAAAAACGGTGTGATGAAGCTGAATGAGCATAACGGAGTTATTTTAGCCTGTAAGAAGCATCCGCTGTTTGACTATGTGCTTTCGACCTACAAACAGGATGCGCAGAATGACAACAGACCTATTCAGAGGCAGTATTTTTACAACAGGGAGGAAGCATTTGAGAGCTTTGCTACACGGAGCGGTCTTGTGGATGAAAGAAAACTGTTTACGGAAACGCAGTTGCAGCTCATCCATGCAGGGCTTGTAAAATTAAGGACCATGGACGAGGAACTTTCCGAGGAAGATATGAAAACAGTCGGGGAACTGGTAAACCGGGTGGAGGAGATTGTGCCGGAACTGCACCGGGAGGAACGGAAGTTTGACGTTTCAAGACTTCTGGATGCCCTTTCCATGGGTAACGGCATGGAACGCTAGGAAGGAGGAAGCTGATGCAGCCACAGGGAGACAGCATCTGGGGCAACATCAATCTTTGCATTGAGATTGCCCTGAACATTTATTACTTATGCGGAGAGAAAGGCGAGGGAATTGTGATCCCAAAGGAACAGGCAGAGAAGGATTTTTCCCCTGAAACAGTTGCGGCGGGAAAGGAGTCGGACGGGTATCTTTACTATCCCAAAGGGGAGGCAATGGAAATGTTCCGGCAGGAAATGCTGCAGAAGCGGCTGGTTATGATAAAAAAGATGGAACTTGCGGCCACCGAACAGATGGAGGCAGTCAGAAAAGGCGGGCAGGAGGCAGCTTTAGCACGTTTTCAGGATATAGAGCCGCCGGGGGACAGGGAAGAAAATAAAAAGCGAATCTGGAACGGAATCTACATACTGAACGGAGAAGAACCGCAGATTGCCGTCCATGAGAGGATTGCAGAGGCTTTTTTAACACCCTATGCCTGTGAGTTTGGCAGGCGGGAAAATGGATATTTCTATTATACCCTGCAAAGTGCGGCACTTCCCCTGTATGAGTTAAAAGGTGTGGTCCCGGAATGTCAGGAAATAATCGTTTCCGAGGAAAGCCTGTATGCCACTATCTGTACCCATTATCCGGCATACAGGGAGAGGTACAATGCTCTAGTGGCACAGGAGCAACAGATTCCACAGATAGACGCGCCGGCAAACCTGTTTTTGCAGGAGCAGCTTGACAGAGGGCAGACAGAAGCGGAGAAGGAAACTGTATATGAGGAAGCATTTGCAGAGGAGGAAGCGGATGAGGACGAATATGGAGAACAGGTGGATTATGGATTTGGCGCATGAAAGGGGCAGGGATGAAACTTGTCTATATCGCAAGTCCCCTTCGGGGGGAAAATCCTTCGGGGAAGGATTATAAAAAGAACATAGAGCAGGCAGCAAAATATTGTGAGAATGCCTGCTCCCTTGGGGTGCTTGCCTTTGCACCTCATCTGTATTTTACACAGTTTTACAATGATACCATACCGGAGCAGCGGGAAAAGGGATTGGAAATGGGGCTTGCCATGCTGGAGAAATGTGAGGAACTGTGGGTAATGGGGACACATATCAGTCAGGGTATGAGGGGTGAGATTGCCCATGCAAAAAGCCTTGGTATTCCTATTTATAATGTAGAAATGCCGGATGACATTATGTATTATCCGGTCAGCGCGGACAATCATGCACTGTTGGGGCAGCATTCCTGCATGCCGGACAGCCGGGATAAGGACTATATGGGAAAAATTCTGGTAATGAATTATGAAGCCCTAAAACCGGAATACCGGAGCAGACCATATCAGCTATGGCTTGCCACCGGCGGCTTTGGGTGCAGCCCTACAGCCAGGGGCAGGAGGGTTTTTGCCACCAGTCTTTATGACGGGGAGCAGAGCAGCTTTTACCGGCAGGACTTTACAGGGATTATAAAGCCGGAAGTCTGGGAAGAAGTACAGAGTCAGTATGATTTTCAAATAACCACTCAGGAAGTACATAAGGACAGTGAAACGCCGCAGGAAGGAATGGAACCATAAAAAAGAAAGAGAAAATCATTTTAGGGAGCATCTTAGTGGGAGCAGGAACACTGTTTAACCTGTTTTTTACGGCAGCCCTGCACCGGGTATTGTCGGGACAGATGAAAACCTTTGCAATGGTGCCTGTATGGGAATGTCTGGCAGGGCTTTTCACCGAGCAGAAGCAGGGGATGCTGTTTTTATCCTTTGAGTGCTTCGTGCTGCTCTGTACCGTACTGTTCTTTACGCAGAACAGCAGATCTTATCAGTCCGACCTTATGAAAGTGACGGATGAAATCGAGATACCCGTACCGGTGGGGCAGTTCCAGCATGGTTCTTCCAGATGGATGAGGGAAGAGGAAAAGGACAGAGTGTTTGAGGTATGTACCATAAGCCCCGCAAATCCGGTCATAAAAGAACTGATCGACACCGGATATGAGGGGCTTGACTTTTTAAAGGATAGTGAAAAGGTGGATACCAAAGCTGCAGGAGAGCCGGAGGACAGAGAGCTTTCCGGCAGCTTTGTTCCAATAGATGAGGAAGCAGAAAAAGAAGCAGATGCGGGAAAGGAGAATGAGGAGACAAAAATAGAGGAAACGGATGAGGGCTACGAGACAGTAGAGTATGCCTACGAAAAAAAGGAGCCGGAGCAGGAAAAAAATGTGCCTGCCTGCGAGGAAAAAGGGAAAGGAGACGGACAGGATCCCTACCGTATTCTGAAAGAAGGCGGCATCGTGATAGGTATGACGAAGTGCGGGCAAAAGGAGAAGATACATTATATCGCAGACGATACCCACACGCTTACCATAGGTGCAACCCGTTCCGGCAAGACGAGGACGCTGGTGCTGCAGTCCATTTGTCTGATGGCACTGGCGGGCGAGAGCCTTGTTATCAGCGATCCCAAGGCAGAACTGTATCAGTACGCCGCACCGTTTTTGGAGAAACTCAGGTTTGATGTCATCTGCCTTGACTTCAAGAATCCGGAAAAGAGCAGCCGTTACAACCTGCTCCAGCCCATCATTGATGCGGTGAACCGGGGAGAGATGGATAAGGCAGAGATGTACGCATGGGACATCACAAATATTCTTGTAGGCGATAATACCAGCAATGAGAAGATATGGGAAAACGGCGAGAAGTCCACGATTGCGGCGGCAATCCTCTGCGTGGTGGTGGATAATGCCAAGCGTCCGGAATACCAGAACCTTACCAATGTGTACTGGTTCGTGGCGGAAATGTGCAAGGCGGTGGGCAACAAGACACCTATGCAAGAGTATGTAAAGAAGTTAAGACTGGGGCATCCGGCAAGGGCGCTTCTGTCAATCTCTGATGTAGCACCCAGCAGGACAAAGGGAAGTTTTTACACTTCGGCACTGACGACTTTAAGGCTGTTTACTTCAAGGGCGGTCTACTCCATTACCCATAAGAGCGATTATGACATAGCAGACATCGGAAAAAAGAAGCAGGCACTGTTCTTTATCCTGCCGGACGAAAAGACCACTTATTATCCCATTGCAAGCCTTATGGTGTCGCAGCTCTATGAACTGCTGGTACACCAGTCGGATGAAAGGGGCGGCCGGCTCATAAACCGGGTAAACTTTGTCTTGGAGGAATTTGGAAACTTTACCAAAATCAATGACCTGACGAACAAACTGACCGTAGCGGGTGGTCGTGGTATGCGGTTCCATTTCTTTTTGCAGAGCTTTGAACAGCTTACGGAGAAATACAACAAGGAAACAGCCGCCATTGTCAAGTCAAACTGTCAGAGCTGGATTTATTTGCAGGCAGACGATAAGGAAACCCTGTCTGAAATCTGCGATAAGCTGGGGAAATACACTTGTTCCGGCTATCAGCTATCCAGTCAGCATGGGCGGTATGTCAATCCATCTTCCAGCAGCACTGTAAGTTTGGTAGCAAGGGATCTTTTGACAACGGACGAGATACGGAGAGTATCAAGACCTTATCAGATCGTGGTATCACGTTCACACCCGGCAATGATGGTGTCACCAGATCTGTCACAGTGGTATTTTAACCAAATGCTGGGACTTGGAGACAAGGAGCATAACCGCAGGGTAAGGGAAGAACGGGAGCGTAGGCGTCCGGTACTCACCGACGTAAAGGAAGATATACCTTTATGGAATATCTGGGTTTATTACATGAAAGATCTTCAGATGAAGGAAGAAAAGCAGAAACAGCAGGGTCTTCCGGTACAGGCAGGATCCCTGTTTTCAGAGAAATTCATGCGGAGAGGAGGAAAGCTGACGGGAAATGAAGAAGATGAATAAATGGTTACAAAGATGTAAGGCGGCAGGAAAGACATTTCTTGCCGCTTTTGCCGTGTTTTTGCTGAACACGCAGACTGCTTATGCAAGCGGCATCAGTGAGAGCAAGCTGGCAAAAGGAACAGAAAAGCTGATCGGGGATGCCACAACCTGGCTCATGGTGCTGGCACCGGTCGTTGCAGGACTTCTGATTATTTATTTCTGCATCAGGAGAAGTGCGGCGGACGAGATGGATCAGAAGAAGTGGAACAACCGTATCGTGGTTGCCATCGTGTCCTGCATCGGGGCAGTAATCGGAAGTGCAACCTTAAATATCATTATTGGTTATTACCAGTAAAGCAGACAACCTAAAAAATAAATTTAAAATTCGGAGGAATGAACACTATGAGAAAAATCAATGACACTATGAACAGACTGGCGGTAGCAGCTTATGTAGAGGGTGGACGTATGAGAAAGAAGCTGGCTGACGTTCTTACCAGAAAAGAAGGAGAAGGTTTCGTAGATACCGCTCTGAAAATCCTGATTTCTGTTGTAGTAGGCGCGTTGCTGCTGGCAGGGCTCTATGCACTGTTCAAGGACACCATCCTTCCTACCCTGACGCAGAGAATCCAGAACCTCTTTAATTATCAGGGGTAATGATCGTACAGGAAAAAAACATAACGTTCAATGAGAACTGCCTGCCGGGAAACTGGCAGGCAAATTTTATGTATATGGAGGAAAAAGATTGAAAGTAACCGCAAAAATTACAAAGAGTTTTACCGATGCAGGTAAGTTAAAAGCATTTGCCACCGTATGTCTGGCAGATGCTTTTTTGGTAACAGGAGTCCGGGTTGTGGCGTGTGAGAAGGGAATCACCGTATTTATGCCCAGTATGAAGGATAAAGAGGATGAATACAGAGATGTATGCTTTCCGATTAAACCGGAGCTTCGCAGTCAAATCAACACAGCAGTGTTAAATGCCTATGATGCCTGCCTGAAAGAGAATGAACCGGATGGGGAATAACAGGCAGATAATTTGCACCACAAGGGAGGTGAATCGGATTGGAGATTATACTGGTGCTTCTTATCGTGGCAGTCCTGAATGGAGCAGTTGCTTATATTGATGAAATGCTGCAGGAGTTAGTCCCTATGACACTTTATGCCGACCGGTATATGCTGGCGGCAAACGGTGGGAGCATGGTAGATGTACTGTTTGATATCCTGCTTGGGTTTGGCGTATCCCTGATTATCCTGAAATTCCTGAAAAAAGGGTTTGAATGTTATGTCATGTGGACGGACGGGGATCCGGACACAGAGCCAGCCGGTCTTGTCATCCGGTTTATGCAGGCGGTGGCTGTGGCGGTCTGCTTTCCCATCGTCTACGGATGGATAGCAGAAATCACACAGGGACTGGTTGATGACCTGATGGCAGCGATAGGAGCAGCCACCGATTATGACTGGCAGGCGTGGGTAAACGGCATCTCATCCTTGGGACTGACAACAGCAATCTTTGGATTAATCTTTGTTGTCTGCTATTTTATCCTGTATTTCCAGTTCCTGATGAGGGGATTGGAAATCATGATCCTGCGGATTGGGATGCCTATGGCGTGTGTGGGGCTTCTGGATAACGATAAGGGTGTATTTAAGACTTATATCAACAAGTTTTTTCAGAGTACTCTTGCAGTGGTTATTCAGATATGCCTTTGCAAGCTGGGCGTAGGAATGATGTTAAATATTGGCATCAACATGAATGTATTTTGGGGGATGGCGTGTATGGTGCTTGCTATTAAGACACCATCCTTTCTGCGTGAATTTCTTGTGCCTGCAGGCGGTAGTGGAAGCGGAGTCATCAACAATGTTTACCATTCCGTGCGGTTAGTGGGAATGGTAAAGGGTATGGCAAAGTAAATGGCGTTAGTTTGAAAGGATGGAATGGTTTGAAATTAGATGATATTTCCATAGCCATAATCAGCCTGATTCGGGCGGGAGCGGTATTCCGTTTTGTCTATTGCATGGTGCGTTTGCAAGGAGCGGAGGAAGAACAGGCGCAGTACCGGAAAAGGGCAAAGAATACGGTACTGTTCTATATCGTTGCAGAGAGCATCTGGCAGATAAAGGACATTGTTATGTACTATTATGGGTAATGAGAAGTCCCAGACTGAGGGACCGGAAAGGAGGAACTACGGAAGAACAGAAGTGGGAGCTGTATATCCCCAGCGGGGTAAAAGCGGAAAATGAATTATTCAATGGTTTTGGACGGAGGGAGCTTTTGCAGAGTATTGCAGGCTCCCTCTTTGGCGGTGCAGTAGCCGCCATAATTTGGCTGTGTTCTAATAACGTGGCATTTACCGTGGTTGCGGCCTTGACAGGTATCTTTGGGAGCGTGATGATGTGTACCAAAGACCAGAACAATCAGAGCGTAGTCGATCAGGTGGGCAATATGATACGTTTTGCAAGGAGCCAGCAGATCTATCCCTATCGCGCTTTGAGCGAATGGGGCACATGATGAAAAGAATCAAGTCTACCAATCAAATTTTAGGATGCTATTCTACCGGACAAGCAAAAGGAATTGTGAATACCTCTCAAACCTAAACAGGAGGTCTGTTTGGAATTTTTAGATTTATTTAGTGGAATAGGCGGCTTTAGAAGAGGATTGGAACGAAGCGGACATAGATGTATCGGTCACGTAGAAATCGACAAGTATGCGAACATCAGTTATATGGCAATGTATGGACTTTCCTACTGCAAGTACGGAAAATGCAGGGAAGGAAACTGTTGCCGGATATGCAGTAAGGAGGTAAGTGAACACTGTGACGGAAGTAAATGCACGGGCGAGTGGTTCGCCAAAGATATTAAGCAGCTCACAGCAGGAGAGATTCCAAGAGCTGAAATCTGGACTTTTGGTTTTCCTTGCACAGACATTTCACTGTCAGGAAAGCGGGCAGGTCTTGCCGGAGAACGAAGTGGACTATTTTTTACAGTCGCTGGTCTGCTCAAAAGCACGCCTACCAAAGATAAACCCCGCTTCCTTATCGTTGAGAACGTTAAGCATCTGTTGTCGAGCGAGAGAGGCGGGGATTTTACCGCCGTTCTGTTTAACTTATGGGAAGCAGGGTATGACCTTGAATGGCAGTGTGTCAACAGTAAGGATTTCGGAGTCCCCCAGCACAGGGAACGAGTGTACCTTGTTGGATATCTTGGAGGAATCCGTGGACGAAAAGTATTTCCTGTCAGCGGAGCAAACACAGCGGTTGTTAAAAAAGTTATAGGAGGCTATCAGGGAGAGCGTGTCTATGATGCGGACGGGCTTTCCATTACCCTGACAGCGGACGGCGGCGGTGCCGGAGGAAAGACTGGGCTGTATCTGTGCGGAACCAAGAAGCCGGAAGAATGGATGGAGTGCTTGAAAGAGAACGGGAATGAGGAATGCGGGGCAAAGAACTATGCCGGTTTCCTCACACAGAAGAAAGAGCCGGATATGACAAAGATTTCACGGTGTTTGGTGTCTCATTATAACGCAGGGATAACGAGGTTTGGGGAAAGCTCCGGTGTGCTGCATTGTAAAGCCTGTGACGGAAAGTGCATGCAGGCGAGGGCGGCTTTAACGCCGGAGCGGGAGAACAAGCGGCAGAATGGACGGAGGTTTAAGGATATTGGAGAGCCGGGCTTTACCCTGACAGCGGTTGACCGCCATGGTGTGATGATGCTGCAGTGTCCTTATTACAACGGAATGCCTATCAGGGAAGCAACCAAGCAGGGATATGTGATTGCAAGGCACGGGGATGGAATCAACCTGTCCTACCCTAACAGTACGGTAAGCAGGGGCCGGGTGGGAAAGCAGTGTTCTCAGACACTTTTGACAGAGGGCAACATGGGAGTGGTTGTGTACTGCCGCATCCGCAGGCTCACACCGAAAGAGTGTTTCCGGTTACAGGCATTTGAAGACTTTCTGTTCGACCGTGCAAAGGCGGCAGGAGTCAGTGATGCACAGCTCTATAAGCAGGCGGGAAATTCCGTGACGGTCAATATCGTCTATGAGATAGGACTGCGGCTTGCGGAAATGGAGGCGGGCATCCTTGAAGTTTAACATTCTGTATGTGGATCCTCCTTGGGCTTATAAGGTTTACAGTAAGAAAGGACAGGGACGCTCCGCCGAAAATCACTATCGTACTATGAATGTTGAGGACATCTATGGGCTGGATATCCAGTCCATAGCGGCGGATGACTGCATTCTGTTTCTATGGGTGACATTCCCCTGTCTGGAACAGGGATTAGAAACAATCCGAAGATGGGGATTTACTTATAAGACACTTGGATTCTGCTGGGTAAAGCGGTGCAGGAAGCAACAGGAAAAATGGTTCTGGGGACTTGGCTTCTGGACGAGGGCAAACCCGGAGCTGTGCCTGATAGCTACAAAAGGACAGCCGAAACGAGTGTCAAAGGCAGTACACTGCATCGTAGATACACCGGTGGAGGAACACAGCAAAAAACCGGATATTGTCAGGGAGAAAATCGTAGAGCTGGCGGGTGATCTGCCAAGGGCAGAACTGTTTGCAAGAAACGAATATCCCGGATGGGTATGTGTGGGAAATGAGATTGATGGAATGGATATCAGAGACAGCCTGCGGATGCTGAAAGAAAGGTAAGGAAGGAGAATGTTTTGATATGGTTTCTTGAATCACATAGTTTTCTGGTGGCAGTATCAGCAAGTTTCCTTTTTGGAATTTTGCTGGATATGCTGCTGAAAAAACTGACCGGCTCTGAAAAAATCGGATATGTGGCGGTTACAGCTGCGGTTGTCACCGCCGTATTTATCGGAGCTTATGGAACGACTTTACACGCACTTGCCTGTATTTTAACGGGGCAGGTACTTTTATTTGCGGCAGAGTATGATTGTGCAACCCATACCGTGCCGGACTATGTACCGGTCCTTATCTTGATGGCCGGATTACTGGAGGTAGAATTTGCCCCGGCACTTCTGGGGCTTGTTCTTGTGCCGCTGCCCTTTGTGGTGGCGGCTCTGATGAAAGAAGGAAGCATTGGCGGCGGGGACATCAAACTGATGGGAGCCTGCGGCTTTGTGCTGGGCGTAAAGCGGGGCTATATCGCGCTGATGCTGGGGCTGTTTCTGGCAGTCCTGTTCCAGACGGCGTATGCAAAGAAAGAGGACAAAGGCTTTGCAATGGCACCGTATCTGGCGTTGGGATGCCTGCTTGCCATGCTGCCTGCATAAGAAATTTTGATAAAAATGGAGGAAAGAAAAGTGAAAAATTTATTGAAGAACCGTATTGTGATTGGACTGATTTGTATCATCCTTTCGCTGATTATCTGCTTCGGGCTTACCCCGATGTTCAACAATGCACTGAAATCGAAGGTATCCCTGGTCCGCGTGAATACGGAGATCCACAAGGGCGACCAGATTACGGAGAAGATGATTACTACCGTGGAAGTAGGCGGCTATAACCTGCCCGACAACGTGGTATACAGGGCAGAGGATGTGGTTGGCAAATACGCCAACACCGACCTTTACAAAGGGGATTATATTCTGGAGAGCAAGCTGTCAGATACCCCTATGTTAAAGAATGCCTATCTTGGCAAATTAAATGGGGAGAACCGGGCAATCTCAGTCAGTATTAAATCCCTTGCAGCCGGTCTGTCCGGGAAACTGGAGGCCGGTGATATTGTAACCTTAATTGCTTCGGATGTGGGAGAAAAGCGGAAAACACTGGTACTACCTGAGCTTCAGTATGTGGAGATCATTGCAACTACAGCAAGCAGCGGAACGGACAATGATGTGCAGGCTGATGTGGAGGGCGGAGAGGAACAGGAACTGGCATCCACCATTACCGTGCTTGCAACGCCGGAGCAGGCAAGGCTTCTTGCAGAACTGGAACAGACCGGAAAACTTCATGCGGCCTTGGTATTCCGTGGGGACAGCACACAGGCCGAAAAGTTTTTGGATGAACAGCAGAAAGTCTTAGAAGAACTGTATACGGAAGAATTGGAAGGGGAAGCGGAAACAGCAGAAGCAGACGCGGAGGAGGAAAAGGAAGAACCTATTGTGGATGATGTAGAAGTGAATGCAGGAGGACAGTAGGATGGAACATGGAAATATGCTTGCTATTGTAGGAAGCCCCGGTAGCGGCAAGACCACTCTTGCGGTAAAGCTGGCGGCAGAAATAGCGAAGAAAAAGAAAAATGTGGTTGTGGTATGCAGTGACCCCTTTGTGCCTTCTGTGCCGTTCCTGCTTCCTATGGATACGGAGCAGGAGGTTTCATTGGGTGCGCTTCTGACGGCTCCGTCATTGACACAAAACAAGATACTGGAAGCCTGTGTGCCTGTCACTGCAAATGAATATATCAGTCTGCTAGGGTACAGGATGGGGGAAAACCTGATGTCCTATCCAAAGGTTACAAGAGAGAGGGCTGTGGAATTTCTTGTATGCCTGCGGCATCTGGCTGATTATGTGATTTTGGACTGTACTTCTGTCTTTGAAGCGGATGTGTTTTCCATTCTTGCCATGGAGATGGCAGACCGGGTACTGCGTGTGGGAACTTCCAATCTGCGGGGAATATCCTACTTCAAATCCCATGCGGGTATGCTGGAAGGCCGCGCAGACAATGGAAAATATATAAGTGCCATCGGGAACTTTAAGACCGGGCAGGAATGGGAAGCAGCCGCAGGACAGTATGGCGGAGTAGGCTTTGTATTCCCGTATGTGGCGGAACTGGAGAAACAGTATGATGAGGCAAGTCTGTGGAATGGGCTGACTTCCAAGGAAGCTGGTCCTTTTCAGACGGAGGTCAAAAAAGTTCTGGTTGAGGTCTTTGGACTGTATGAGACAAAACAGGGTGAAAACAAGCCGGGGGCAGAGAAAAAGAAACTGGTAGTGCGCAGCCCCTTTGTCTGGAAAAACAAGGGAGAATTTTAAGCAGGAGGAAAAGAATTGCAGGAAATATTAAACATACATGAAACTGCCGGGATGTTAAACAAAAGTGTGGTATACCGCACTTTTCCGGAAGTATTGAAGGATGTGCAGGAGTACATATCCAAGAACTTTGCTTCCGTGCTTCGTGACAACCCGGACGAGAACCGGGAACTGATTGAATCCTATATCGGGAAATATCTGGAACAGAGCAACGTGGGTGTAGAGGGAATGGAGCAGACAGAACTCTGCGATCTTCTTTATGGGGAGATGACAGGCTTTTCTTTCCTGACACGTTATCTGTACCGGGATGATGTGGAGGAAATCAATATCAACCAGTGGCGGGATGTCAAGATTACTTATTCTACCGGCGAGATTATCCCGGCAAAGGAGCATTTTAACAGTGCCGGTCATGCGGTCGATGTTATCCGAAGGCTCCTGCATAAGTCAGGCATGATTTTTGACAATGCACAGACTATTGTGGTGGGACATTTGAATAACAAGATCCGTATCACGGTTATGGGCGATGGTGTCATTGATAAGGAAAAAGGGCTGGCAGTGTCTATCCGTATTGTAAATCCGAGGAAGCTGACAAAAGGGCAGTTTGTAGGTTTTGGAACTGCCACAGGGGAAATGCTGGATCTGCTTTCCATGTGCTTTACCCATGGTGTATCCATGTGCATAACAGGGGCGACTTCTTCGGGAAAGACTACGCTGATGAGCTGGATATTGGGTGAAGTGCCGTACAGCAAGCGTATTGTTACCATAGAGCAGGGATGCCGTGAGTTTGATCTGACTGCCGTTGACGAGGAAGGAAATGTGCTGAATAACGTGGTGCATCTGGTGACAAGGTTTTCTGATGATCCGAGACAGAATATTGACATGGTAAAGCTGCTGGAAACCACCCTTACCATCAATCCGGATTGTATCGCAGTAGCGGAGATGAAGGGCGGGGAGAGTATGCAGGCTATCAATGCCGCCAATACCGGGCATTCCGTGATTACCACTATTCACGCCAATTCCTGCGAAGATACCTATTACCGTATGGTTACGCTGTGCAAGCAGGAACAGCCGGGGATGGATGATGCCACGCTGCAGAACCTTGCCACAAAAGCATTTCCGATTGTGGCATTTGCAAAAAGGCTGGAGGACAATTCCCGAAGGATTATGGAGATAACGGAATGTGAGACATTGCAGGACGGAAGGAAGAAGATGCGTACCCTGTACAGGTTCAATATTACAGACAATATCATTGTAGAGGGAAAGCCCAAGATTATAGGACATTATGAGAAGGTGGAGAATCTTTCGGAAGGCTTGCAAAAGCGGCTCCGTGAGAACGGACTGCCTTTAAAGATGCAGGAGCAACTTTTGGCGAAGCGTTAGGAAGTGCCGGATATGCGGCGTATGGAATGTGAAGATTATGAAGAATTACTGGAAGAAATGGAGGTATGACCTATGACATTACTTGTGACCATTGCCTTTATCATGGCAGTGGCGGGATGTTTTATCATGCTGGAGCTGTCACCGTTTGCGTTTTTGGAGGGCTTATCGGGGTATTTAAGACCCAAAAATCACAGCATGAAGAACCGGATCAAAGAGAGTAAAAAGAAGAAAGAGCCGAAAGGACTGAAACTGTTGTTTGAAGAAGTAAAGGAAATCTTGCGGCTGACCGGGAAAAGCGAACAGTTTATCATGCTGTGTGTGCTTGCCATGATTTTATTCGTGTTGGGCGTGATGATTGCCCTTACCATGAATAACGTGCTGATGGTGCCGGTGCTGGCAGTGGGCTTTGCACTTTTACCGTTTTATTATGTGAAATTTACGGCATCCAAGCATAAGAAGCAGATCAATACGGAGCTGGAAACGGCTTTATCCATGATTACCACCAGTTACCTGCGGAACAAGAATACCATTATTCGGGCAATCGAGGAAAATCTGCCCTACTTAAATCCGCCGGTATCGGAAGTGTTCCGGAACTTTCTCATGGAGGCGAAACTAATCAATTCCAACACAGCGGAAGCTTTGGAAGGATTGAAAAAGGGGATGGATAATGCGGTATTCCATGAGTGGGTGGATGCAGTGGTTGCCTGTCAGGATGATTACAACCTGAAGAACACCCTGCCGCCCATTGTGTCGAAGCTGTCGGATATGCGTGTGGTGTCATCGGAACTTGATCTGCTGATTTATGAACCGGTAAAGGAGTACATCACTATGATCATCCTGCTTTTAGGAAGCATCCCCCTGCTTTACTTTCTGAATAAGGACTGGTATGAGACACTGATGTTTACCGGCTTTGGAAAGGTGCTGCTTGCCATCAGCGGAACAGTGGTATTTATATCCGTGGCGGCAGTATCAAAACATATCAGACCCATTGAGTATAAGAGGTAGGAGGAAAACAATATATGCAGAACATGATTTTACTGCTCTTTGCCGTGTTTTTTACGGCAGGGAGCTATTTTATTCTTGCGGAAGTCTTTAAAGTACCCACTTACCGCACCAGCCGGGCAATCCTGACCGTGGGGAAAAAGCAGAAGAAGCAGGCGAGAAGTTCGGATGCCTTTATCATGGAATTATCCAGCAAAATCGCCCGCTTCCTGCCCATAGATGAGTATAAAAAGCGTAAGCTGGCGGCAACGCTTCGTTCCGCAGAAATTCCAATGACTCCGGAACTGTATATGGCTCAGGTCTATGTAAAGGCAGGGCTAATATTCGTTTGTATCATACCCTGTCTGCTAACGGTTCCGCTTTTATTTCCCGTCTTTCTGGTTTTGGGGATAGGGACATTCTTTTCCGAGAGCGGAAAAGCGGAAAAAATGGTAAAAAAGCGGAGAGAAGAAATCGAGTTTGAACTGCCGAGGTTTGTAGCGACCATTACGCAGGAGCTGATGGCAAGCCGTGACATCCTTTCCATGCTGGAGACTTACCAGAAGAATGCAGGCCCGGCACTAAGGAATGAACTTGCCATTACTACGGCTGATATGCGGACGGGTAACTACGAAGCGGCACTTACCAGACTGGAAGCAAGGGTATCAAGTGCTATGCTTTCCGATGTGGTAAGGGGATTAATCGGGTGCATCCGGGGAGATGACGGCGTAACCTTCTTCCGTATGCTGTCCCATGACATGAAGCAGCTTGAAGTACAGAGACTGAAACGGCTTGCCATGGAGCGGCCGCCGAAAATCAGGAGATATTCTTTCTTACTGCTGGCCTGTATGCTTCTGATTTATATGGGAGTTATGGGTTATCAGATACTCGGAACAATGTCGGGAATGTTTTAGGAGGAGCAGCCATGAAAAGAAGAATAAGAGATGTGTGCCGAAACCGCAGGGGAGAGGGGTACATTGATGTTGCAATCGGGATCTTTTGTCTGATGCTGGTAGTGGCTCTTGCCATGACATTGTTTCCGGTCTTTATGAAGAAACAGCAGCTTGATTCCTTTGCGGATGAGATTGTCAGGCAGGCAGAAATCGTGGGGAGTACGGATGTGTCCGGCAGGATTGCACAGTTAAAGCAGGAAACGGGACTTGATCCGCAGATACAGTGGGACTGTGATTATTACAGCGGGAATAAGGTGCAGTTAAACGGAGACATCCAAGTGACACTGACGCAGAGGGTGGATATCGGTTTCTTTGTGTTTGGTTCCTTTCCCATTGAACTGAAAGCGAGGGCAAGCGGAAAGAGTGAAGTCTATTATAAGTGACGGAGGCAGGCATGGGAAAACTGAAAAAAATGATAAAGGATAAAAAAGGTATGTCCTATCCGCTTACGGTGGCGTTGGTGCTGGCATTGCTGATTGCGTTGTGTGTGCTGGCAGAGTTCTTCCGGCTTTCCATTATCGCCTATGGGGTACGGAATGCCTTGCAGGAATCCGTTATATCCGTGGCGACCACCAACTATAATGAGGTCTATGACGGACTCAGGGAGGGGTACAGTGGCGGCTACTTTATGACAGGGGACTGCTGGGAGGAAACACTGGATTACGGAGATGTGTATACCCGGCTTGACCGCCTGCTTGGTACGAACCCTGATGGAGCGTATCATGTGAAATGGCAGGGAAATGGATATGAATACCGGGTAACGGATTTGAATGTATCAATCAGCAATGCACCCTTTGCACCGGGTAACGCCAGCCAGAATTTTGAAGCGGATGTTTCGGTGCAGTTGGAGATACCTTTATCTTTCGGATGGGAGGCTCTGCCGCCTGTCGGTATGACGATCAGAGCAAAAGCTGCCTATATGCCCAAGTTTTGAAAAACAATAGACAGGAGTGCAGGCATTATGGTAGATTGAAGAAAAAGTTTCTGATCTGCCGGGAAATGTCTGGACGCATTCAAAAGTCTATTGTATGATGGAGTTGGATAAAAGTAGGACAGCATTTGCCGTAAAAGTGATTTTATGGAAAGTGAGGTCTTTTAGATGAAAAAAGAATATGATAAGAAAAAGAAACTGGTGATTTTTATACTTACAGCAGTGGCGGTATGCCTTGCTGGAGGGTTGTGTTTCTATCTGGTAAAGATTGGAACGCCGAAAGAGCCGGAAAAGGAGCCTGTGAAGCAGACCACCGAGCAGATGGAAGTGACTGTTCCTGAAATTGATATTACCAAGGAGCCAGAGGCTCTGGAAGAAACCAAGTCGGAAGCAGCCGAAAGCAGCGGACAGGAAACAGAGCAGCCGGAAAGCAGTGAGTCGGAAACAGTAGACATCCATACAGGAAGTGAACAGGGCGGGGATGACAGTGGGAAGTCCCAGACCAAGGAGGATGCCCAGCCCCCAGTAGAGAAACCGGAGGTCAAGGATACGGATGCAACCGAGAATCCGGAGCAGCCGCCCCAGTATGAGCCGGAGGTGACGGAACCGGAACAGAAGCCGGAAGAACCGGCAGGGGGTAGCACCAACGACAGCGGGCAGGTATTTGTTCCGGGCTATGGATATGTAGACCAGCCGGGCGCACCGCAGGGAGAGTCCGCAGGTTCTGACGGAGACTGGAACAAGCAGATCGGTGACATGAATTAAATATGGAATGAGTATCGGAGCATGGCAGATGTCATGCTCCTTTTTCGCGCGGACTTTTCTAAAAAGTCTGAAAGGAGGCAATTTGAAAAAAACACTGTTGGCAGTATTTTTGCTGATTATCATGCTGCTGTCCAGTACGCTGACCGCCTATGCAGAGGGAAACGGAAACGTGGATGGTGGTGGAGGGGGACTGAATCAGGGAACGAAAGCCTATAACTGGCCGGGCAACTCTTATCAGGGGGTGCGTGTAACGGTGGTAGATGCAGAGTCCGGCGGGATTGTGGCGGGCTCCATGGACTTTACCAATAAGAACCTGTCGTCTGTTGCAGGCAATATGTTCAGTTTTGGAAAAGTCAGCAAGATGCAGTACCGCAATGGAGCAGCGTTGACATTACAGACATCGGGCTATACTTACTATACACCTGATAACCCCATGCCCCAGATTATATCCAGCAATAGTAGTAAGGCGAGTATCGCACAGATCAAGAGGTACTTCTGTTCGGAAGGGGCGGCATCCATGGTAGCAGGAAAGGCGGGCATAGATGTGGTAACACTTACAAATGGTTCCTATAAACTGGTGATTGAACCGGTTATCTATCTAATCTATAACAATCTTTATTTTGCCATGACGACCACCGAGGCCGGGCTTTATAACCGGATGGTGGGCGGAGATTTAGGCGCACATTTTCCCACAGTAGTCATGAAGAACCTGGCTCTTGCGTTGTTTTTGGAGAAGGCAGATTTAGGTTTTCCGGCTTATACCGGCTCAAAGACTACGGCAAGGTCAACGGATGAAATGATACAGACGCTGGGTATCGGTATCATCAGCTACAAGGGCGCACCGCCCACGGAAGCGGAGTACGATGCAGTATATCGGATTGATACGGATGTGATTACTTCCACAACGCTGTCAACCACGGGTGAGATCAACAACGATGCCAAGGCAACCGTGACCTTTTCCATAGGCGGCAGGAGCTATCAGATGTCCGGTGTGGTTATCCCGGAAAACGGGAGTCAGCTTGTGTGGGTAAAATGGCATACACCGTCCGAACCTTGTGAGATTACCATAAACATATCCACAAATAAGGGAAGACTTGCGACTACCACCATCCGGGCAAACGTGGTGGACTTAAATGAGAACCCGCCACCGGATCCCATGGCAGATGACCGTTACAATGGTTACAGCAGACCGTCCTTACCAGCAGGGCAGAATGTGACGAGCCTAAGCTGGGGTATCTGGCGGTGCTGGTGGCACGCTAACTGGGTATGGGTATCTGACTGGGACTGGGAGAGTGGAAGCCATAGCTCCAGTTGTCCGGCGGGCTGTACTTCCAGTCACGGGCATTGGGTAGACAATGGAGAGTGGGAGGATCAGGGCTGGTATGATTATGCCTTAGACACCTATTCGGCATCCTTGTCCACAGCCATGCGTATCACTCCGGATGAAAAGAACCCCACTGCATCAGGAAGCACGTTGAAATCAGGCTATGGCATCAACATGACAGCCACGGCGGATATGCGTTCCGGTGCACCTGCAAGCCATATCACGCAGGTACAGACCTGTGTAGCCTATTTCCCGGAATTTCACTATACCGATTACTGGAGACTGCTGGAGCCGACAAGTCCGGGATATTCTGCACAGTTTGAGTTTCAGAGGAATGAATACAGTACCTATAACAGAAGAACACATTTTACACCGGTCTGGTTCCCGGACGGGAACTATACCGTATATGCACAGGTCATTGACGCATGGACACCAGCGGGGATGCTGCAGATGCACTTGAACGACACTCTGACGATCCATGACAATCTGTTTTCAGACTGGCATGTGCGGCCATTAAATTAAATAGAAATCGGAGGAAGAAATGGAAAGTCTTTTATTTCCCATTATCATGCTTGCCGTCACCCTGATAGGTGGCGGCATTTTGCTTTTATTTTTGAAAACCAGTAAAAAAACCCCGCAGACGGATGCAGGCAGTGCGGCCATGCAGACAGCACAGCAGTTCATCAATGTCAAGGACATCCGGGATAAGTACCTGTATACCCGTGGCGGGATGGTATTTATCTATCTGCGGATCCATGCTATCAGCATTGACTTATACAGCAAGTCGGAAAAGAATGTGCTGATTAAGACACTGACAGCAGAGCTTTCCGACATCCAGTACCCGTTCAAGTTCATGGCGTTATCCCGTCCGGTGGATATTTCCCCGCTGATAACAGAGATGAGTGAGATGTTAAAGGAAGCGGAGGACAAAAGAAAAGAGCTGCTCCGTCAGGAAATCGTGCAGATGGGCGGTTTTGCCCTGTCTGGAGAGATTGTGGAAAGACAGTTTTATATCGCATTGTGGGAGAAGCAGGAGGAGGGCATTGAGCGTGACCTGTTAAAACGGGCATCTTTGCTTTGCGAGAAATTCGCAACCGGCGGCGTGGCCTGCGACATTTTGACGGAAAAAGAGATCGTCAGGCTGATTAACCTTGTAAACAATCCGTCTTATACTCATCTGGAGGATGCGGAAACGGCGGCAAGTATACCCATGTTGAAGGGAGTGATGTAATGAGACATACAGTGCAGATGGTGGAACAGGCACCGGTAAATAATGCCCTGTTGAACGTAGTGACGCCTATGGGGCTGTCTTTTGAAAAGAACCGTCTTTCCATCGGGGAGAACATCGGAAAGGCTTATGGTATCATCCGGTACCCACAGAAAGTGGATGTGGAGTGGCTTTCAAAGCTGACGAACATTCCAAGCACCTTAGTATCTATTGGCTTCAAGCCGGTGGATAACGGAACACTTATCAATGCCATATCAAGAAGTGTGGTACAGCAGAGAGGGCTTGCAGACGGAGCAAAGGATCCCCTGTCAAGACAGCGGGCAGAAAAGGCCGCAGAGGACGGGGAGAAGATCATCATGCAGATTGACAGGGAGGGCGAGACAGTCGGGCTGATGAGTGTGGAGGTTATGCCCGTAGCGAGGGAGGAAAAAGAGTTCAAGAAAGCCTGCCGCCGTGCGGAGAGCGTAGCCAGTGTAATGAAATGCAAGATGCGGGCAATTCCAAATTTGCAGAAAGAGGCTTTTATGCACTTATCGCCCACATTTCCGAATCATGCCAAGATGGAGAGCATCCTGCAAAAAGTCGTTCCCTTTTCCACCTTTGTGGGCGGATTTCCTTTTGCCAGCAGCGGCTTCAATGACGGGGAAGGCTATTACTTTGCCAAAGATAGAAACGGCGGTCTGGTAATTGTAGACACATGGAAGCGTGGCGGGGACAGAACCAACAGCAACTTTTGTGTCATGGGTAATTCCGGCGTGGGAAAGTCCACGGCGATCAAACACATCCTGTTATCCGAGTATATGAAAGGGACACGCATTATCGTCATTGATCCGGAATCGGAATACAGGGATTTATGCCAGAACTTAAACGGGGACTGGATTAACGCAGTAGGCGGCTCCAAGGGAATGATTAATCCCCTTCAGGTCAGACCGTCACCGAGGGATGACGAGGACGAGAAAGAAGAACTTCGGCTGTACCGGGATGAGGGCTACGGCATGAATGACCTTGCTCTGCACATGAAGAATCTGGAGATTTTCTTCTGCCTTTACATTCCGTCCCTGACGGATATGCAGAAAGCAGTTTTAAAAAAGTGTCTGGTGGAGCTGTACCAGAAGTTTCACATCACATGGGACACGGATGTTACTAAACTGAAACCGCAGGACTTCCCGATTTTTTCCGACCTCTATGCACTGGTGCAGGAAAAGACAAAAACGGAAAAGGAAAATCAGGTCTACACCGACCTTGCCATGCTGCTGTACGACATAGCAGAGGGAGCAGACAGCTTTATCTGGAATGGGCATACTACCGTTTCCGGCAATTCCCGGTTTACTGTCATGGACACCCATGCCTTGCAGGAAACCGGGGATAACATCAAGCGTACCCAGTATTTTAACATCCTGACCTATGACTGGGAGCAGATGAGCCGTGACAGGGAGGAACGTGTGCTGCTGATCTGTGACGAGGCATATCTGATGATTGACCGATCAGTACCGCAGTCCTTGGTATATCTCCGTAACGTGATGAAACGTGCCAGAAAGTATGAGGCGGCACTGGGTATCATTTCCCACAGCCTTGTGGACTTCCTGCATGAGAGCATCAAGCAGTATGGGCAGGCATTGCTTGACATCCCGTGTTATAAGATTTTGATGGGAACGGATGGAAAGAACCTGAAAGAGACCGCAGACCTTTACGACCTGACGGAAGCGGAGAAGGAGCTTCTCTTGGCGAGAAAGAGGGGACACGCCTTGTTTATGGCAGGAGCGAAGCGGCTTCATATCCAGTTCGATATACCGGAGTACAAATTCAACTATATGGGGAAAGGCGGCGGACGATAACAAGTCCGCCTTTTGAAAGGAGGCGCAAAGATGGCAGATCCGATTTTAGTGAAGTTGCTGGCAGAGGCAGCTTTACAGGCTGCGAAAGACAAGGAAAGCAGGAACAGACTGCTTGCGATTATCTTAGGTCCTGTCATTTTCTTTCTGCTATTGGTGGCGCTCACTATGTATCTTGCCACAAGTCCCTTTTCAGCTCTCTCCGAATGGCTGGTGGGGGATGAAGCTGCCGCTGTGGATGAGTTTCAGAAGGACTATGGATATAACAATGATTCCGGTATCTTTGAGAGGGATTTCAAGGAGGCAGACGGACAGGAGTATGACGAGGATATTCTGCTTGGCAGGGAAGGAGAAACGCAGGTCGTTTATTACAATCAGTTGGACGAGCGTTGGGCAGATGAACCATACGGACAGGACAAGATCGGCACCCATGGCTGCGGTCCTACCAGCATGAGTATTGTGGTATCTACACTGACAGGCACAAACGTGGATCCGGTAGAGATGGCACAGTGGTCCTATGAGAACGGCTATTACTGCCCGGGCGGAGGTTCCTATCACAGTCTGATACCAAAGGCTGCAGAACACCGGGGGCTTTCTGTGGATATGAACCTTGACGGAGAGAATGTGGCAGATGCCCTTGCCGAGGGAAAGCTGGTAGTTGCCATTATGTCAAAGGGACATTTCACAAAAAGCGGACATTTCATAGTGCTGCGGGGAATCACTGCGGATGGAAAGGTTCTGGTGGCGGATCCTGCCAGTCTGAAGCGGAGCAATCAGGAGTGGGACTTGTCCCTCATTTTGGAGGAAGCGAGAAAGCGGGTAGGTGCAGGCGGTCCGTTCTGGGCTATTTCAAACTAAAAAGGAGACGAGAGGAAATGATTTTATATTTATCATCCCAGCAGCACACCAATCTGCTGGACTTTCTGGCAGAGAAAGAGGATGCCCTGCCGGTTAAGAAAATGACGGGAAATTTTATGCTGAAGCAGTTTGTTATTTACGATATGCGGAATTTTTCACACTGCACGGAGCTGGTGTTAGACCGCATTGCCTTTGGGGATGAGGACAGGGACTTTGCCCAGGCCATCGAGGAATTTCTGACCATGTATAATGCCAGGATCACGGTCATCTGTGAGGGGTTAAAAGAGAGCGATCCGTTATGCAGGGCATTGCTGGATGCAGGAGTGGGAAATATTGTCACGAATGTGGAAATCAGAGGGATGCAGGAGGAAATAAGGCAGTCTCTAAGCAGTCAGGGTATGACGAGATATGCCCCAAAGGAGAGGAAAAAACTGAAAGTGCAGGGAGCGCATTATCATTTCATGGCAGATGGTGTCAGAATTGCCATGATAAGCTCTCAGAGCCGTATCGGTACGACTACCATGGCGTTGGGCTTTGCTGCGTGGCTTGGAAGCGTAGGAGCAAGTGTGGCCTATGTGGAGAAGAATACCAGCGGCATCATTCACTATCTGTCGGATGCTTATGAGATGGATGAGGAAGCAGGAGGGTATCGCTTGGAAAAAATGTGGTATGGCACACAGACACCGGATGCAGGGTTTCACTTTCTGCTTGAGGACTATGGAGCAGGCAGACTGGATGCGGATGCAGATATCCTGCTTCTTATCTGCGGTACAAAGCCCTATGAGATCGTGCATACCATGAAACTCCTTAAGCAGTATGAAACAAAAGCAGCCTTTGTATTGTGTCCTTTTGTGGAATCAGCTTTGCAGGACACCTATGTGGAGGCATTTCAGACAGACTATCATAAGGTATTCTTCTTGGAATACCAGCCGGACTGCATGAATGGCAGTCCCAACGCAAAGATTTATAAGACCATCATTGAAAGATATATCGCCGGGGAGTGATTCCCCGGCTTCTTCATAGAGAGAAGTTAAAATGAAACGATAGAGTATATAAAAATGAGAGAAGTGAGGTAACGAGCATGAACCAGTTTGAAATGAAGCAGAGAGCATATCAGTCGAATTTAAAAAGCAGAGCATTACAGGTACTTTTGTACCTGATTGACAGGGCAAACAAGGAGCAGATCTGTTTCCCGGCGGTGCCGACCATCGGCAGGGAATTGCACATCAGCATCTCTACGGTCAAACGTGCCATGCGTGAACTAGTGGAAGCGGGGTATGTGACAAAAGAGAGCCGGTTCCGTGAGGGGAATAGAGGCCAGACCTCGAATCTTTATACTTTATATTTTCCGGAAGAAAAAAATATGTTGGAGAACGATGCAGTACAGGAGAAGCCAGAGCAGCTTCAAAAGGAACAATCAGGACAGACAGATAGGGAGGCTGTTGTCATGCCAACAGCCTGTGCTGAGTTTGAAGGGCAGGATGGTGATAATATAGAAAATATCAGTGTGACAGGCACTGTGGAAGATAGAAATGTATTGGAGAATATTTCAGAAAATAAATGCGGGCTGCTAGGATTGATAAAGGGTTACATGAAGAAAAGAAACAGTGTAAAGTCGGATGATTACGAAGATATGGACTGGGCTGGGGAGAAAGTCTACTATGATAGGAAAAAAATTGATATAATCAAAGTATTGTTGCAAAATGGCAGGAGAATCCTTGTTCGTATCTTTCAGTGGCCGGGGGAGGGGTTCAATCTGATACCACCTTGAACTTTCAGTTTAACCAAAATCTAAAAAGTGAAAAAGAAGTATTATAGGGGAGTCAAAAATATATAGTAAACAATAGAATAAGAGCAATTGGTAACTATGATATAATACATAAAGGTGTTATGCTTATTTTGGTCACTGTAAACTTTGTGCAGATTGTATTGCTTTAAGGAGATTTTATATGAATAAGTACGAAGAACTTATAAAAATTTTTTCTAATGTTCTAAAAAAATCGGTGGATTATCGCATTGCATATATACATGGTGTAGGCTATGCATCTGTGATAGGGTTATATAAAAAAAGTGAGAACTTGAATATATCAATGAAAATTGAAGAAGTGTTTGAAACACCAGAAGAAATGGCAGATAGTTTATTGCAAAATTGGAGATGGCAGTGGTTATATGAGAATAGAAAAAGTTTAAGAAAAAAAGATTATGAAAGCATATGTAATCTTGATAATGATATTCCCATGTCATTAAAAAAAGAATATATGAATTGTATACATAATTTTCAAGAAAAAATATGTATCGTTTTACACAGTGGTGATTAAATCTATTTATACAGTATGTGTCCAATAAAAGAAGTAGCATATATAAAAAGAAATACAATTGCTTGAAGGAACATATACTTTGCATTATTGGTAACGATAAAAAGGATAGCAATTACAAAGGTAAATACTATCGTTAAATATGTTCTTTTTGCAAAAATAGTATTATCATGTGAATTTACTTTTCTGTTGGGATGGTTAACTGGTCCTATTATTAGGATTAAGATGGCGCAAAATGCATACAGCACAAAGGAAATAAATAGTGGTATGGTAAAATATTTTACAGACAAAAGAGTAAAAAGCAAAATTAAACATGATCCAATAAAACAAGCAAAGTAAGTTTTTAGATGCAGGCCACCTCCAAATGAACGTAGTGGAATAAATAATAGGAAGAAAAAAAGACATTCTGGAAGCATGTGTAAAAGTAACGCAAGAAAAAGACTACAAATTGTACTGACTGACACTTCTAAAAAGCACTGAAAACCATATTGATATATTTCATATGCTTCAGTGTCTATAAGCCCTTTTTTTAAAATATAATTTGCTAATTTTGCTGATAAATATTCCATAGACTATTCTCCTTTTTGATGATTATATAGTGGTTATTAATAAAAAGATTTATTATGTTGAAAATAAAATACAGCTCGTCATTTTTCCTGTATAGATCCATACATAATTACCGTTACTTCAAA